>Ga0209309_10000746_pt1 | contig 35960 bp, 40 predicted proteins | sample COGITO_mtgs_1204_2_FD_184807 | JGI IMG/M metagenome (GOLD analysis project Ga0209309, IMG submission 184807) | Pelagic marine microbial communities from North Sea - COGITO_mtgs_120412 (SPAdes) (version 2) | ecosystem: Environmental > Aquatic > Marine > Epipelagic ... | reverse complement strand
AGCTAAGAAAATAATTTTATTTGTATTTTTGCAACAAGTTTCGCCTGGTATTTTTTAATTTTTGCAACAAGTTTCGCCTGGTATTTTTTAATTTTTGCAACAAGTTTTATGTCATGTAAAAAATTAAAAAAGTTGGATTATATACCATATATAATGTATATCACAATACCAAACCTTGTATAAACCAATTATCATGTATATCATATTCTGTATTTTAAAATAATATCCCAGTGTATAGTATAAAAATGAAATCCAGGCTGAATCCGGTTGTTAAATGGATCAGAAGAAATATTATGTCGATGACATATCGAACCGAAAAGGTAACAGTTTTACGAGACTGGAAACTTGCAGTATTGAATATGTTTCTCCAGTTATGCGTAATATCATGGGTCATATATTCATTATTTGACCAAAAAACATATATCGAAAGCGAGGTACCAACGGGTGTAGTAAGCTCATGGGGTTTAGGTGGAACGGATTATACAAATAAACAGGTAAGTATATACAACGGATCATCATCTTTTTGTGACAACCTTGGAGTATATGCGTTTAACTACTCGACAGATTGGTATTACAAAGTACCAATTTGTGTATATTATGCGGGTGCAGAATTGATTTCAAAATTACCATCTGGCGATGTCATGTTTTTTACTACACATATTGCACAAACACTCAAACAGAGATACACGGTACCAGATACAGGGTGTTTGAAAGAACCAAATGGTATAGAGGAATGTGTCATGGAAATGGATCAATGTATACACTCCATGTCAGCCAACTTCCTGGCCACGGGTATAGAAGATAGCATTTTCGCCTTCAACCATTATTATGACTCTTCCGTAGATTCCGGTCCCAAACCTTTAACATATATCCGAAAACCAGGTTCAGATGAAAATTTGTATACATTCGAAGAAGGTAGTTCCGTACGTTTAAAAATGTCTGAATGGTTAGATATAGCGGGTATTGATCTCGATAAACCATTAAACGAACAGGTATCTGAAGGTGCGGCGACACAAGTATCGGGATTTAATGGAGCTGGGCAGGATATTGATAATTACCCATACGTAAGAACAAGTGGTGTAAGATTGAATATTAAAATTAAATATCATAATTATCACTTACACACGGATAAAACGAATATAGGTAGAAAAGATATATATGCCATAGTTAATGTTGAACCAAAATTAGGGTGGTTTTCAAAAGGTAATGAAATATACTATAAACAATTACCAAACACCACAATTTTTGATATAAATAATCCTGTTAATTTAACAACGGGTCAACCTAACGGTATATATACAGACTTCTACAGGTATGGTATTTTAATTGATATTCAACAAAGTGGTTTAGTGGGTGAAGTGAATTACGTATTTGTTCTACTTCAATTGACTTCAGGTTTGGTTCTTTTGGGTGTTGCATCATCGATTGTAGGATTTGTCGCAAAGTTCCTATTAGGTGACATATCTCCAGTTTATAAAAGTATAATACAAGAAGAATTTGACCCTGTTAATGAGGCCGCTCAATATGCCGCACAAGCGTGTGTAGCATCTAAAGTTTTCAAGGAAGCAGATGAAGATGGTAAAGGTGATTTAGACTTCGAGGAACTTAGAAAACTCGTCAAAAACTGTTTCGCGAAAACTTACGAAAGCGTACAAGAAGATAACAATAGTACAGATAGTGATGATACAGACTCATTCTCCCATGACGATGTTACTGCAATGACATACTACTTAATGCGTGCGGCGGATACAAAACTTAACGAACGTATTCTATACAAAACCGAGAAAACGTTAGACGAATTAAAAGATTCGGTAATTACATTACACGAGTGGCAGGAATTGTGTGTTGCAGGTGTTTTAGAACGTAAGAAAATGCAAAAGATAATAAATCTCAATCCATTTGTTCAAGATATAAAACACAATATTGTTAATCAAAAAAAAGAAGAAAAAGTTAAAATACAAGATAGAGTTAAAAAAATATTTGAAAAAAAGTAAGTTATATCTAAATGATACCTAAATGATATCTGTTTAAAAAGTTAGTATTTTTTAAACACGTATCTATCATTATTTTATTATTCATCCTCATCTACCATATCCGCCCACGACTTACCCTTAATTTGAGTTTTAAGAACCGTATCATCGTCATCTTCACACATAGATTCATTCTCTATAACTTCAAGAAGGCGTTCTTCTATACTTTTACCACCAACATTAACTTCCTCGTACTCTGTATTTATAAGATCAGGGTCTGTAACGTCGCCGTGTGTATCACACAATTCACAGGGTTCGGTAGGAATCTCACCGGGTAAGTGGTTATGTTTTGGTGGATCGGGTTTTTTAGAAACGCTTTTCTTACCACCACTTTTTGATTTTAATTTGGGTTTCAGTTTAGGTCGAGGTCGTGTACCACCATTGGATTGTGAAGACTGGTTTGGGGTTTCGTTATCATTATTATTGTCTTCCGCATAATCGTTTACACACACATTTTCGGGTGGTAGTGTAACCGTTTTATTTGCGTGCATCTTACACGTATTCGTACCATCCAAACATCCTTTTTTACATCTACTACCTTTAGCAGTTAACGCCGTACATTGATTTTTAATACCAACGTTCCGTTTTGGGTCGTCTTGTTTAGAAACAGTTAATGCATCTAATTTATCGTGAAGCAGTTTATTATCTTCACGAAGTGCCTTAACTTCACGCAAAAGCTCTAAAAGAAGTGTATTTGTATCCATTTTGGGTTCGTTCTTCTCAATAACAAATGTTTTTAATTTTTATATAAATTCTACTTTAACTTAAGTTCTAAACAACACTTTATTTATAATAAATTTATGTTTATTATAAATAAAGTTAAAAGAAAAAATATTTTTTGTGTGCATGTAAACAATAGCTAATTATTATCAAAATCTTCATCTTCCTGACCTGCAATTGTTCGTACGTATGGTTTATTAGGTTTTGACACACTATCCATATATCTAATTCTATTTCTTAACCCTCTACTGTGTTCGCCATAGCCATCTCCAATCATCGCCGGGTTGTCTTTTTTCATTTTTTTATAATGTGGAAAGGGGGAAAAGCCCGTGTGTCTAACTGGACCCCATTTAGGTGCATTATTCTTTAAATTGGCGTCACACCCGTGGCCTTTATACCGTTCTTCTGGTTTGGTATTCATAACGCAATCTAACATGTACCCTTCTTCTGCCATGTCTAGTGTAAAATATTCGAGGTGGAATGCTTCCTTCTTATTCTCTTGTGCACTACCCTTACTATACCCCATATAAAAGTCTTTACCATCTTTATTAAACATGAAACGCGTAGGTTTGGCAGTAGTGCTATTATCAGTAGTAACAGCTCCACCATTAAAATAATTCTTCTTTTTCAGTTTAGATTTAATAGTACTTGGTGGATCTACAAACTTAAATTCTTGTGCGTTATCTTCATTACTCGTAAGCCAAACCATTTCTGGTGTTGTGATAGTAGACGCAGATATCTTTTTTATGTAATAATCTGTCTCCGCCGCCAGTACTTGTGGTTCTATGTCACCTACTACACTCGTAGTACTACCAGTTGCGTCATAATAAGCACCCGCCTCTGCCCTCCTATTATCGTCGAGAATAACTTGAAATTTATAACCCTGTTTTTCAGTCCCTGTAGGGACCGCCCCTTCAAAAATCTTAATTTGGTCCATGGAAAACATGTGACCAATCCTACGATAACACTTATCGGCATCAGATTTCCAGTCCCACTGAAAATATACCTCAGTACCCGCAAGAGCCTCGTCTTTACTCATGCCAGATGTAAATGCACCTTTCGATTTTGGTTTATACGTTTGTGAACTCGGTTCGAATAATTCCAAGGATAACCGTAATTGGTCTTCTGATATAACAAGTTCTATAGGTCCTTGACCAGAAGCAGGTAAAAGTGTACCTGTTACAGTGTCACTTATCTTATACGTAATCGTGAATGTATTTGTACCCACCAGGTTTACACTGGTACCACCAGACGTCTTTTTATTATCAAACATGTGTGAAATAAGAGTATCGCCAGAACGATTAATAAAATATTTTTTATTATCTTCAATTTCAGTGGTACCATCCGCACCGAATTTATTAATAACGTCTTTGTTTACCTCCGTTGTACCAACTTTGTGTGTTAAAGTAATCTGTTTAACATCTTGGAAACCCCCTTTATTTTTCCATTTTAATGTAGCTGTGATGTTATTAGATAAATTAGCAAAATCGTACCCATCATCTTCTCCTGCGTATTCCGTATACGGTTCGGTATATGCTTCCGCGTACTCCTCCTTTTTAACAGATTCATCTGGATTAATAATCTGTTCTATTTCTTGCATTTCTGCAACTGGTAAAGAAGGTTCTTCTTCTCCTGGACTTGGTTGGTTTGAAATATCATCTGGTTTTTTTCGTATAAAAAACCAATACACTAAAAAAGATACTACCGCAACAATGAGAAAAATAAATGTATTGTTACTTCTCATTTATACGTTATTAAGATTTTATTATTACCTGTTTTACATCTATTTAATCTAGATTTTGTATCATTCCATAAGTGCTTGTTACCTGTTTGTATTCACTATTAACATACGTTATTCATGGAAACATTGTCGCTTCTAATATAGTCCTCAGTTCCGCTATCCACGTTACGCAGTTCAAATGCATGCCACCCCTCACTTAACTCTTGTTCTGTCATTGTATCCAGTGTTTTTAAACTTAAATAACCAGTTGTTGGATTGGTAACCAAATATGCATCGACAGTACTTTTTAAATCGTCAGTACCGCGTGTATTATCAGGATTTTCTTTTTGAGCGTCTGTCATACTCGCCCACGACGTTTTAGTTTTTCTATTACAGTCTGATACTCTGAATGCGTAATATTTTGTATCATCACCAGTATCACCTTTCGTATACTGATCCTCAACCATTTTAAATGTAGTACAGTATGATCCATCGACGCATCCTTGATTTAGTTTTTCAACATCTTCCACGCAAGTAAGTGCCACGTTCGTAACCCCTCCTGTTGAATATGTAAAATTAACAGCAATATGCTTTTTCTTATAGTTACAATAAAGCTGAAACGCGTTTTTATCGGTTGTTTCGTACCCCCTTTTTTTATTACATATTTGTTTCATAGCCTTATCCAGACGCAAATAATGGTAGTCATATCTACTTGTGTCAAAGTTCCACACGGCATGCCCGTATGCTGTTTTAGTATCTTTATTTCCAAATTTTCTTGTGTTTTTAGATAAAAGGTATACAAGGTTCTCAGATACAGCACTTGATGTTTCTACACCACCCGCGCCAGACGGTTTGACTTTACGTTCCGTCTTTGCAACCGCGTCCAAGGTTAACGAAAGGTCCTCTATTGAAAACGTATCGGTAAGTGTTGTTTTTTTACCATTCTCGTCTTCTGTGAGTATTGCTGATCCACCATCGGTTAATGTATACCGTATACTATACGTGTTTTTACCCAAAACACTGTATGCAGTATTACCACCATCACTACCAGACATGTTTGTTACCGTGTAAGTTAATCCAGATTCAAAATTTTTAAAATAGTCTTCATTAGCTGTAATTACGGTACCATTGGTATTGTATCTTTCAATAACGTGATCGTAAATCGTCTCATTATTCTCATCGTCTACTATCACTCGTCGTATCGTTATTTTTGTCGTATTATTAAAACCGGCTTTATTATCCCACGTAAGTTTTACTGTTACATTTCCAGATAATTCCGCCCAACTCGTATCGTCTGCGTATTCCGTATACGCTTCTGGTTCGTCTGCGTCTTTATCAGGTTTAAAAGTAACCACGGCTTCGCCCATAGTCGCACTCGGAGTTTCGGTCGATGATGGTGTTGGTGCTGGTGTTTTTACGGTCTTTTTCCTGATAAAAAACCAATATACTAAAAAAGATACTATCGCAACAACGAGAAAAATAAATGTATTGTTACTTCTCATTTATACGTTATTAAGATTTTAATTATTAAATATTTAATTAAAATTGGTTCATTTCCATAAAATCATCGTTTGATGTTAAACCACCCGTTGCAACGACATTGTTACCCTTATAAAATTTTATACCTGTATACTCTTCTCCTACGATAGTTTCATCAGATGCAACCGCCGGCCATTGTGTTACTACTCTAATACCACCACCTCTTGCAAACTCCTGTATACCAGGCAACACTGTATTATCAGTTTGACTCCATAAATTATCTTTTTCATTACCAGTTGTCTTCCAGGTTTTATCAGATTGGCCTTTTATTGGGTTTATATTATCAAAACCTTGCCATATACCATCTGAATTATACCAACCTACCTGGAAAGTTACCATTAGCTTATCGTTAATTTTTTTACTAATTAGTTTAAAAATAGGTGGTACACTCCCTTTATTAGCACCTTTACCGTATTCAGTCAGTCCCCATACTTTATTAAAAGGTATTATACCGGTACGAAGGGCACCATACCTACAAAAGTCTTCTTTACCTTCATTTAAACCGTCTTGACAAGATGCGGGATTGGAATTATTATTCTTACAATACCAAAAAAAGTTATCAATCCCTTCTGGTTTAATTTTCCATAATTCTTTTTTTTCATTCTGATCTCCCCAACCGTTTCCACTACCGAGATCAGCGCCTATGAGATTACCTCTGTATTCCTGGTCGCAGAACATCGGCTCTGTCGTTTGCCAACTTTTCCCGGTATCCCCAAAGAATCCTTCGTGTGTGCTGTTATCATCACTTTCCACTGCACCATTCTGTTTATATACAAACTCTTTAACTAAATTTTGATTTCCGACATCCATGTAATACATTTGGTAACCTGGGAATTCTGTACTACCACCTACTTCTGTATTTTTGTTAGATAATATACTAATACATACACTATCGCCACACACGTTGGCGTTGGAGTCAGAAATAGTGTATTGACTAGATGGACTACCTTTTGTCATGTATAAATACAACATACCATCTTCATTTATACTATGTTCATCAAATTTACCATAAATAATTTTAAATTCGGGTTTTCTATACTTAATAATCCAAAGCGCTGATTCTAATTTATTCATATCCGCCTGAATAGAAAAATAATCAATCAGTGTTACTTTTTTATCAGTTTTATCGTAACCCAAAACTTTCGTCGTGTCTGATGCAAGTGAAAAAATCGTACGTTTAGTAGTAGCGCTACTCGATATATCGTCTATAAAGTTTTCGACATAAAATTTAGTTCTTTTACTGGTTCCAGATTCCCAAGAAAGTTTGGTACCGTTCCAAAACAAATACTTAAACACGTCTTTGTTTGATGTTCCTTTATTCGTTTTTGCTTTTATATAAATTACGTTCGTTTTATCCGTTGGTTCTAATTCCGTTTCTAAACCAGCGGTATAATCGGGGGTACCATCTTTTGTAAACGGCATGTGGTTAAGAGATGCAAACGTTTTCGGGCTAAGAATATACAAGGGGTTTTCTACAATAGCCGTATCCTTTACGAAACCACTAGCTTTTGCAGTAAATACAAAATTCTTTGCTTCTACCAATTCCATGGTTAAGTTTAATTGGTCTTCAGTAACATTACATACCTCACACGGATTACTCGCATCATCTGGAGAAGGTGATGTGTATAGAGTATACACTTTAGTTGTATTATCTCTATCATACGCCTTCAAAACCATTTTGTGTACTCCTCTGAAATCTTTTTTGTCTTCCTTTTTTTGAAAATCCATGTTACTAAATGTAACTTCGTTTTTCTCAAAATTTTTTAATTCTTTTGGCAATTTACCTTCACTGTCAGGTTCGTACGTAATTTTTTTAAGGAGTACATCATTGGTAGTACCCTTTTTTTTAAGAAACCATTCGAGTGTAACCTTATTAATCGATTCAAAACCAGCTTTATTATTCCACACAAATTTAAATTTAACGTTATTGGATAATCTGTGAAAAGTAGACTGGTATTCTGTAGTGTCTACGACTTCGTCTGCTTCTGCGTATTCCGTATACTCCTCTGTATTACTCTCCCCTCTTTCACGTGGTAAAAGACTCTTCGTTATACTTTCAACTTCGACCTGAGGACCTCTATTTCGATTACTTTGTTGGTTGTCTGCTGGTAATTTCTTATCGCGTGACCAATATTTATAGAGTATATAAACTACCACGACTGAAAAAATAATAATAAAAACTGAACTCAGTTCCATTTATACTCTATTGAGATTTTATTATTAAATATTTATTCAAAAAATGTGAATATTAGTTTTCGAGTGCATACGAAAAATTATATTTATCTTTATTTTCGTCATTTGTCTCATTGACGATCATTTCAACGCCTTCTTCACTTTTATCATAACCAATTCCTACATCTTTAGTATTTACAAAAGCCCAATCGATACTTTTATATTCAGGTTCGGTTAGGGTAGCATCGATTTTCTTCGCGTAAATTCTATTATCGTTACGTTCAGAGTCTGATGATGTATGATTAGTCGTGACCAAAAACCTTCTAGCCTCGCCAGTAACATTAGCCTCTACCAATTGGATATTATATATGTTTACATCAATTTCCTTATTATCTGATATTGTCAATTTTTTTGTATCCTTTTTAAAGAGTTTAAATTTACTCGCATTCGTACTCGCTTTTTCAAGTGTCCACCCCAAGGTCGAATCATCGTTTATCTTAACGTAGAATTCACCACCTTCCTCATTAGCTGGTGTCCAATGTTGTGCTACATGTGATTCTAAGGACCTATAAGGATTGGTAAATCTAGTACTTTTTATATGAAAACTACGTAAACCAATACGACCCTCGTAATCATTAGCAGAATTGTTGTATTTACTGACATAATGGGGAGTTTGTTTTTCTTGGGGTAACATATTAGTAACCTCATCAAGCCCGAAATCCTTATGATTCAAAATGTGTAACCTTTGTGTAGCAGCGGTACTAGCAGTACATGCCCCATTTTTACAAGTATAGTCTTTTACTAAAGTGTTAGAAGGTATAAACTTGGTTTTTGTTACAACAATATTGAATTCTTCTGTATCACCAGCGGCCCTAAACATAACACCTCTTTGGGCTTGTACCCGTTTTTTAAACATGGGGTCGTTTATAAAACCGTCCAATAATGTATCTCTGTCCCAATAGTTAGTAAAAACGTGTACGTTTGCATTTTTATCATAATAAGTGTTCCAACCACTATTAGAGTAGTCATTTGTACTAATTCTTAATACACTTGTGTCTGGAAAAAGTTCTGAAGTCCCTATGTTACCCAAATCACGTCGTCCACCTATTTTTATTTTTTTCTCATCGTCTGTTGTTTGAAAGGGTCCCGGTATAACGTAAAACGATTCTTTCACGATATCCGTAGAAACTTGGATATCTTTGTAAGCAGGTTTAATACTTCTCGTATCAGTCGCTGTCATTGAAAGTGTTAAATCCAAATCGTTATCCGTAACATCAGTACCCTCGAAAGTTTCCGGTACTAAATGACCTTTTGTTGTACCGATAACATATTCGATACGCATGTGTGTTCGCCCCACAACGCTATAAGCGGTATCGTTGCTCTTCTTATTCCCAAACTTAATCTTATACCCGTCTTTAAAACTAGTAAACATATTGGCGGCGTCACCGGTTTTTTTAATGGATGCGTAAGTATCCCCGTATGTTATCATAGTTGCAGGAACCTCCGTTTCGATACCTTCGTCGTTTTTGTAAAACGCTTGCATTTTCGTAGGGTAAAGTGCTGTTTTGGACGTATTACGGTCCCCGTAAGATTTATTATCTGTTGGTGGTTGTTCACTATCAACGTATCTATAAAATCTAAGTTCGTCAACCGTTCCAAAACCTTCACGGTTACCCCATCCTAGATATAAAACGATATTCCCCGATAGATCTTTTTGATCCTCACCCGACAAAAATTCCGTATACCCCTCCGTCATATACCCTTCCTCTTCGTTGGAACTATTCGGGTTAAGTTCAAGAATAGTTTCGTCGATTTCTATTCTTGGAGCGTCGGCCGATGATCTGTTTGGTGCAGGTGCGACATCACTACCACCCTGGTATTTTTTGTAAAGCATATACACAATAAGTATAGCAACAATAATAAATAAAATAATACTTACGTTCATACTAAGTTTTACGTTTATATAATATTTTATTTATTACATTTTTTTTATATTTAATTCGTACCCGTGTTAATTCTTTTAATCGCATATCCATTGGGTTTGTCCATTAATTGTGACCCTCTCAGCAAAACCAGTTGTACCTGTTTCGCGCATACAATACTTTACATCGTACCCCGGTGTGTCCGAATTTACAATATCCATTACCTGTAATTTTATACTCGTCATGGGCCCCCTTGGGTATAAAAATTCAGCCGTGTCGCCATCCTTAACTATAACCTCGTTCCACTTATTTATTAAACCATTTGTTAACATGTTAGATTTACAATCCTTACCGTTTCCGGATTTTGGTGTAGTAATCTTATATTTAACCGTACTCGTTTGTTCAGCACCATCGTTCCATACAGCGTTTGAACTTGGAATTTCCCACTTACCAACACAATCAATATTAGGCTCTACACTTTGTTTATTAGAACTAGTTCTAGAACTAGAACTAGAACTAGAACTAGAACTAGAACTAGAACTAGAACTAGGAACTAGTTGACGGTGGTTTAGCTAATACAATTTTAGAGTTTACACTCCACGGATGATCGCTTTTATTTCTTCTTATGAAATGATCCCAATTTTTTGTCTTAGAAGTAACGACATTGTCCTTACATTTTTTTGGATCGCCATCATTAAGTCTTTCATTCATCGCGAGAGCATTTTCGCCGTGTAGTACACACGTGTTCCTTAACTGAGGTACCCCGTTTTCTGGTAAACCGTGATAAGTCTTGTAGCTTCTGAAGTCTACATCTGGATTGACTTCGAGAGAGTTCTGTTGATAATTTGGTGTGTCTTTATTATATTCGGAAAAGTAATCAGCACCCGAACAATCATCCTGTAATGAACATTTTTTCAAACAATCGTCTAAAGTAAAATTAGTCCATTGTATTCTAGGAGTTCCACCACACATTTTTTTCCTTTTTTCGTAAAAATATGAATCCCCCACGCTATTTGCTATGTCCATGTGTTTATAAAGTGAATTATCTGTGTTCAAATCCAAACCATCAATTTCACTGATCGGTATCTTTTTTGTTTGATTACACATCGGAATCTTACACGAAGTATCCGGGTCCAATTGTTCTACTTTATTACACAAATTACTCGAACCAGGTGTATGCGTATGCGTTGGACAACTTAAACTTTTAACGGATACAGCATTAAACATTGGGGGAAGAGTTATTGGTGTCAAATCTTGAAAAAAACAATCGTTTCTAAGTTGACAGTCTACCTCTTTTGTCTTACCCTTATTCTCACATTTACCATCTCTAAGCGATTCTTTATTAACCTGATATTTCAATGTCTGTAAACCTGGACCACATTGTTTACTACACGAAGTCGATTGAACCCATTCCCCTATACAATCTTTACCTGGAACATCTTTACAGGCATCCGATTCACCTACTACAGGGTCGTCACAGTTTACTGAATTAGGAGCTGGTGGAAGTTCTGGGAAAGTACGTGCTACGCATGGTTGTGTGTTACAGGCTTTACTTTCAAAACTATACATTCGTTGTAAACACGGTTTACCACCCGCGTAAGCATTTGATACCACTTTATACATTCTATGTTTATAACCACCACCGCACGTTCTCGTACACGGGGACCAGTCAGCCCAACACCCTCGACAATCGTTAGGCTTTTCCCCTTCAATTTCACTACCCGGTGGACACTGTGGCCCAAACCACGAGTCGGGTGTTTGGTAATTAGGATTCCAATTACTTGTTCCACATGCTTCGGTACTTGAGCAGTCGTAAAGTTTGGGGTCAATATAACCGTGAGAATATGGACAGGCATTACCACCTAATGCTTGTCCTATTACATGTTGATATCGTTTCTGTTTTTTACCAGCACCACAGAATGAATCGCACTTACTATCCACCCATTCACCTACACAGTCTTGTTTTGTAGCTTCTGGTGCTGGTGGTTCTGGTGGACAAAATTGAGTATTACACGTTTTATTATCTAATTGTCCGTCTACTGCTTCACATGATTTACCGTTACCTTCCTTTTCTGTTTCAATGGTATACTTTCTCCTTTGAAAACCACCACCACACGCTTTTGAACAATCTCCCCAATCACTCCAAGAACCTATACAGTCCACACCTATAAACTTGGTTGGTATTTCTATACTATCTCCAATAGGTGTATTAGTATTACTAACACTGGTTACGTTAACTGAAAAATCAGATTCTTTAAATTGTAAATCTATAGTTGTTGCCAAATTAGTCTCACTTCTTTCGTTATAATAAACGTAAAGTTTATTCGTACCTGTAAAAATTTTTTTATCGACATCTGTATTTTTTAATAATTCTATAGAAACGTCGTTAAAATCCTTAAGATTTTTGGGTGTTGAATCTTCGACCTTTATTATTTCTGATCCATCGCTATATTTTAAAACCAAAATCCATTTTGTTACTATACCTTCTACATTTACACGATTTTTCCACTTAATATCTAGTTTGTTAAATGTAGGATACCCTTCTTTGGTATTACCACGCACACTATAAATTACCACGGAAAGTAATAATAATGATACGAGAAACAAAACAATTCTATCGTGTTTCATTTTCTATATGCAGATATTTTTTCCTGGTAAAGTTTATTTTTTTTGTTTATCGATAGAATGTTTTTTAGTTTTAAAGTGTAAAGTACAATACTTCTCCCCCTGTAGACATCGTCGTGTACACTTTATACCTTTCTTGGTAACGTGCGAACACTCAAGTTTGGGTTCGAGAACCTTTTTGGGTATTTTTTTAGGTACGGGTTTAGAATTTTCAACTAAACTTCTAAGTTTTGTAATTTCCAAATCCTGGGATTCAACTCGTTCTCTAATATATTTCAATTCGTTCGTAACTTTAATCAGTATCTGGCGATCACGATTTTTTATTTCGTTTATGAGTGATATTATATCTTCCATATTCTAATATTAAAAAATATTTATATACTATAAAAATGAATACACGTCCTGTAACAACCGTTCTATCAGAAGCTGTTTTAATAGGTTTTATTTTACAGTTTATTTTTTGGGTCATGAAAACGTATGTATATAAGGGTACAGGGTCGCTTATTATATCAGGTGCTTTAGTACATTTATTTTTTGAATATTCACCTTTCGGTAACATTAATGAAAAATGGTGTAAAATAATATTTAATTAAAAGTTTGGCCATCCCATTTGAAATAACAAATTAGATAATTCGTTCTCTTTACACTGATTATATACGATATCATTATTCGTCTCTTCTTTTATGCAATCGATTTCTTCGTTATAATCATTTATATAAGACTTATAAAAGGCTTTTTCTTCACCAACATTGTGACCAGCATCTAAAAGAGCGCCAATTGTATATCTTCTAAGAGTTATTCCAAGTTCTCTAGCTGCTTTTCTAACAGCTGCTTTTCTAACAGTAGATGTAATATTTTTCCTATGTTTTAATCCTCTCATTTTTTTATAAAGTTCTTCTATTATTGATGTTGTTGCGTAATAAACGTATTCTATTTCGTTTATATTCATATGACTCCAATTATCTCTATCAACTTCGAGTCGTTCGTTTATTTCAGAATCTGGATCGTATACAGTTTCACTATCATCATCCGATGAAGAATAAATATTACCAGGTACACGAATTGGATCTATGTTCACTTGTATAAATTCACCCGGGTTTAAGGGTAAAGGTGGTACACTATCGTATAAAGTAATGTCATTTTCGTTAAACTCACCCGGAAAAGGAGGTAACCGTGGAACTGGTGAAAATGGTGGTAGTGGTACATCTAACCTATTCGTATAAAAATCATCGGGTTCAGAATCCGTAGTTTCGTATGTATTATTCAATACTACGTGGATATTCTTCATATGATTACACATTTTAAGATAATCACCCTCGGATAATATTTCCGAATTCAAATCTATGATTTGCATTAAAGAAACAAGATCATCCATTTTTAAATTAAATATATAATAATTTTTTTAAACTTATATTATAAAAGAACTATTATTTTTTAATTCCTTTCAGAAGTAATAAAGCTTGTACAGCTTCACCTATTTCTTTATGTTTTAAACAAAATCCGTTCTTACCAGCTCTACAGTAACAATTCTCGTAAGAACAATTTGGTCGCATAATTAATTTATATTTTTACATTTTTAAAACTCACTTAGGTTTTTATATTATATCATTTCGTCGTCATCCTCAATTTCTAAAGTTTTTTTCAATATAACGTCTTCATTTTCTAACGCGTGTTTTACCATATCATACGATACAGATAAAATCGCAATTTTATATACAAAAAAACTAAACATTGTTGTCATATAATTAAAATCAAAAGGCATATTTTCGTAATTCCATACAGATTCAAACACAGAAACAGATAAAGGAATGACAAATTGATTTTTAAAAATATAATTATTGTTCTCTAAATTATCAACGTACTTATACAACATGCTCACATATAAAGTAGACGCACCTACACCAACCATGGATGATAAACCATTAACAGGACCATGACTTAAGAAAGAATACGACGTTATAATTGCTCCATATTTTATAGTATCTTTATAAATTCTATTTTTCATATTTTCATATTCTTTCATACTTTCTTGTCTTTTTTCCTCTGAAAATACAACTTTTTTATATGATTTATTTAAAAAAGGTTTTATAGTTAACATAACTGTTTTTATAAATAAAAGCTTTTCTTTTTATATTTGTAAGATCTAGGAATATCTATCACAATAAGTTCACCACTTTCGTTATGTGAATATAAACGATCATAAATTATATCTGTTTTTTCATCGTAATGTTTAAATGGTTTATCCATTTCAACTTCTTCTTTTTTTATATAATAATAGTCGTTTGTAATAACACGACGTAAAGTATTTAATATATTGAAACTATAATTAGAAATAGAAGAAAACATTTTTTATTATTTGTTAGTATCTATATACCCCTTATATTCTTTTTCCAATGTTTTTTTCTTAGTTTTTACTTTTTTAAAAAAACGTTTAAACGTTCTAAAAATATTAAATACGTTTGTATCTTCAATATCTTCTACGTATGATCTGTAATATTCTGGAAAGTTTACAAGGAAACGAATTATATAATGAATACTATTTATTAAATCTAATATAAAACACAAAAATACATCCAATACTAAAAATAATAGCTCTTTGATTTTATCAAACGGAAAAACTTTATATACAGCTACTGGATAAAGCCACCAAGTCATATGTATGTTTAAGAATCTTTTTTTTATCTATAGTTACTACAAGATGGTTTCACTCCAGGAGTTACCTAAAAAAGTACAGTATATATCAGTAGATTCAAATTTTGTTACGGGTACAAATAATACATTCTCTGTAGACCTTAACCTTACTTCAAATACACACGTATCTGACATAAGTAAAGTCATTGGTTTAAAGGTCGTTGATTTTTACGTTACACAAGTCGGGGGTTCGGGTTCAGGTACAGGGAATGGTGCAAAATACATCGACATAATATGCGAAGATATACCAAAAATCGCCCAAATACTCGACGAACGTAAGGGACAAATACTTACACGCATGGCCCTAGAAAGACAATTCGACGGGAATGCTCAACATAAAATGCATGATAAACAGTGGAAAGGTTTTAATAGACCTACCATTCTATTTAATCCGATATCAATAAAAAAGCTTAATTTTGAACTATACGAATTACAAGGAGATGGAGATTACGTAACTTTACAACCCGATTCTAACTGGTTTATGACATTAGAAGTAACAACAATAGACGTTAAAGAAAAACCCATAAACAGGGAAATACAGATATTGTCTGCTTTAGAAAAACTTATCGGGAAAATCGATGAATTAAACGTAAACGTTAAACGACTTCCGGATAAATACGATATCGAAAAAATGGAAAAAGAAAAAAAGAAATACCCATTTAAATATCTATTCCTTTTACTAACTATACTCGTAGGTTGGTTTGTATTTTATAAAAATAAAATAGCACCAAATCCTGTTATTTAAAGTTATTTCTTAGTAGTTGGCTTTTTCTTAGCTGGAGCTGGGGTTGGAGCTGGGGTTGGAGCTGGAGCTGGGGTTGGAGCTGGAGCTGGGGTTGGAGCTGGGGTTGGAGCTGGGGTTGGAGCTGGGGTTGGAGCTGGAGTCTCTTTTTTCTTAACTGGCGTCGATGCCTTTTTCTTTGGTGCATCAATCGCATCAGCTAATTCTTTCAAAATTTCACATATTAAATTAATATTCAATTTTGGTTTTTCTAATTGTTTGGCAATTTTTTCTCTGATAGAGTCCATGGTTATAATATATATAAAGGCAAGATAATCTTTATACATATGTTATTCATTGGTCCAACACTTATCAGTGGTATAGGTCAACACGCGAATAAATATATGGATCTTTTTCCTGGAAGTATTTATAAATATATACACGATGATATACCAGATTGTGAAAATGGATTTTTATTTGCGTTACCTATACAAACATGGTTTGATAAAATACCAGAAATAAAAAGAAAAGTAAAAAAATTGATATGTATGACTGTATGTGAAACGGAAACTGTACACGAAGATTACGGTAAATTGTTTAAACTATTTGATAAAATCGCCGTACCGAGTCATTTTTGCAAAAAAATATTTTCGAAACAGTTTCCTGATACAGAATTCTACGTCATTCACGCCCATATACCTTATAAACGCCCTTACACTTTCTACCACATAGGAAACATAAGCGATCCAAGGAAAAACTTTAATAAAATTCTAGAAACATTTGTTCGATTAAATAAACCAGACGCGCGTCTCGTTATTAAGGCGACGTGTAATAACAGTGTAAATATACCAATACCAAACGTGGAAGTTATAAATGGTCTAGTAAATGACGAAGAAATGGAAAAAATACACGCACGATGTGATTGTTATGTGAATTTTTCAAGTTCGGAAGGTGTTGGTATGGGTGCAGTAGAAGCAGCACTACGTAACAAACCTGTAATCATTACAGATTACGGGGGTGCACCCGAATATATAAAAACGCCGTATTTAATAGATTGTGAAAGAGAATGTATAAAAAAAGACGATTTTCTATTTAAATCTGGTATGGAATGGGGTAAACCGAACGAAAATCAACTTCGTGAATTTATGGAAGATGCGTATACCAAGAAAATACGATATACGGAACACCCAGAAACACATGAATTAACAAAAAAAGAAAACGTTCTAAAAGAATTCAAAGAATTTTAAATTTATACGTATTCGTCGCTTATGTAATTTGATAAATAAACTATTAAACCAGTTAAAATTGTTGCATAAACTAAAAACCCCTTTTGCGTAATCATCATAGCAATTGTCTCGTCTATAGGTTTAACATTGGTTGGTTTCTTTAAAACATCAGTGGATATATAAGATATGATTAAATATAAGGCCATAGCAATTATGACCGGCCTGAGTGTACCTTCTTCTAACATATTTATATATACACTATATTATTTTTTACTATGTTTTTTACAATAACCACCACAAACAGCTTTGAATTTACAGTTTGTTTTTGATAATGTTAGTGCTTGGCATAAAACATTATTTTCTTTCGTAACTGATTTTTTGTCTTTAGTATTGTTAAGTTTTAAATAATCAATAACTTCAATTTTCTGATTATTCTTCTTATTCATAAATTTTTGTTTAGATAAATTCATTTTGTATAAACTTTGAGCAAATTTTTCATCTTTATTCATCCTCTTCGCTGTTTCCAAACATTCTTCGTACGTTTTAATTGTTGGTATAATTTTACTATTGGAATAACATTGTTTTTCTTTGCCTTTTTTTACATAAGTGTAAAAACATTTATTAGACGTCGACGTTACCATTTTCGTATCTATTTAAATAAATATTTGAAATAGTAATCACTAAGGTTATAACGGTACCCCAATTTTCAAAATTGTATAAAATATAATAAATTAAATAATCAAATACACCAATAGTCGTGGTATAAATGGTTGATCTATCTGATTATAATACATAAAAGGATAAACCGATTATTTTTTATGTATCTTATACACAGTGGGTTTTGTTATGAATGCAAAAACCCTTTGTACCCTTATATTAAATGTCATAAAAGAGAAGAAAAATACATGATAAGAGCATACAAAAAAATTAACCCTATATTTTTATCAAATAATGATATATTTATAAAATCCTATAATTTAAAAGCAGAACGTATATGTTATTCGTGTTATCGTAATAATAATAAATGTATTTTTAAATTATTAAAAAAACGAGAATGTGGTATAATTAAAAATATACAACCCTTATCTACATCTCTAACAAGTAATGAAATATTATTATGGTTTTCAAAATTGTTAAAATATACAGAAAAAAATAGCTTAAGTAATATAACAATATAATATAAATATAGTAAAAATTATGTCTGAAAATATACAAAAATTATCACACGTTGAACATATTTTAAAGAGACCAGATTCTTACGTAGGTCCAGTTTCTAAAGTAAAAGAAAAATATTGGATACTCGATGATGTAAACGAAAATATTTTTAAAAAAGAAAACGTAACGTATTCTCCGGCATTATTAAAAATATTTGATGAAATACTCGTAAACGCAATAGACAGGAATTCACTTTATCCCAAAAAAGTCACGACAATAACCGTTAACATAGATATAAATAAGGGTGCAGTAAGTATAGAAAATAATGGTCCTTTAGGTGGTATATGCATAAAAATGCATAAAAAAGAAAATATATGGAACCCAGAATTAACTTTTGGTCATTTATTAACGAGTACAAATTACGACGATAACCAAAAAAGAGTCGTAGGTGGTAGAAATGGATACGGTGCAAAACTAACAAATATATACTCTTCAAAATTTAAAGTAGAAATAAATGATCACGAAAATAAATTAAAATATGAACAGTTATGGACAGAAAATATGAAAAATTGTGAAGAACCTAAAATAAAAAAATTTTCGGGTGCATCTTCTAGTGTGCGTGTATCTTTTATACCCGATTGGAAACAGTTTAGTATGAAAAAAATGGAAAATGATATTTTTAAAATATTTGAAAAACGCGTACACGATGCAAACGCTTGTACAAGCTTAAATTGTAAAGTTAAATTTCAAAACGAATCTCTTCCAAAATATCCATTCAATAATTACACTAAAATGCATTCAAATACGGATGAAATTGTATATTTCAATTCAGAAAGGTGGTCTGTGTGTGTAACGCCTACGGATGATGGTTTCCAACAGGTATCTTATGTAAATGGTGTATGTACAACTAAGGGAGGTACACACGTCGACCACGTAACCAATATAATATCAAATGGTATAATGAATGAATTATCAAAACAAATAAAACTTAGACCTCACCAAATAAAAAATGCATATAACATATTCATAAAATCAACTTTAGAAAATCCGTCTTTTAGTAGTCAAGTTAAATCCGAGTGTACCTTAAAACAACAAAATTTTGGAAGTAAATTTGACCCACCTCCATCTTTTATAAAAAATATTTTAAAAACATCCATAAAAAACGATTTACTCGCTCTTTCAAAATTCAAGGATATGAAAGATTTGAAAAAAACGGATGGTACTAGAAAAAATAAAATAACAGGTATACCAAAATTAGAAGATGCTAATAAGGCAGGAACATCACAATCTTCTAAATGCACACTCATAGTTACCGAGGGTGATTCAGCAAAAACACTTGCTGTTTCTGGTTTATCTGTAGTAGGTCGAGATCATTATGGTGTATTTCCTCTCAGAGGTAAATGTAAAAATGTGAGAGATGCAAGTGTAAAACAAATCACAGAAAATAAAGAATTCAGTGACTTGAAAAAAATTTTAGGTCTACAACAGGGAAAAATATACCATTCTCTTTCCGATTTGAGATACGGAAAACTAATGATAATGACAGATGCTGATAACGATGGAAGTCATATCAAGGGTCTCATATTAAACATGATACATTACTTTTGGCCAAGTTTACTCAGTTTAAATTTTGTTGTAAGTATGATTACTCCGATAATAAAGGCAACAAAAGGAAACGCAATAAAATCGTTCTATACAGATTCATCTTATAGAAATTGGTATGGTGAAGGAAAACCTGGTTGGAAAATCAAATATTATAAGGGTTTAGGAACATCAACATCTGCAGAAGCAAAAGAATATTTCAGAAAGATATCAGAACTGACAGTTCAATTTAAAACGGATCCACTTATGGACGAATCTATCGAATTAGCGTTCGACAAGAAGAAAACAGATGAAAGAAAAAAATGGCTATTGGAAAATACAGAAAAAAATCCAAACGATCTCGAAATAAAATATGGAAATATAGGAAATTTACATATTTCTGAATTTATTCATAAGGATCTCGTTAATTTTAGTCTATCAGATTTAAAAAGGTCTATAGCACATATATCAGATGGTTTAAAACCGTCACAAAGAAAAGTATTACATGCATGTTTTGTAAAAAATTTAACAAACGAAATGAAAGTTGCACAGTTAGCAGCTTACGTATCCGAAAAAACATCTTATCACCACGGTGAAGTATCTTTAGCAGATACAATTGTAAAATTAGCACACGATTTTATAGGTTCAAATAATATAAATTTATTAGAACCATGTGGTCAGTTCGGTACGCGTCTTATGGGAGGAAAAGATGCAAGTCAGACTCGTTATATATTTACAAAATTAACGAAAGATGCTCGTTATTTATTTGATTCTAGAGACGACCCTGTTTTAAATTATTTAAATGACGATGGAAAACAAATAGAACCCGAATTTTTTGTACCTATATTACCAACTATTCTCATAAATGGATCAGAAGGTATTGGTACAGGGTTTAGTTCGTATATACCATCGTTTAATCCACGCGACATAAAAAATAATATAGAAAGAGTACTTTCAGGTCAAAGTATACAAAAAATGAAACCTTGGTTCAGTAAATTTAAGGGTCGTATTTTTGAAGATGAAAATGATTCATGGATAGCAGAAGGTATATGGTCAAAAGTAGGAAACGATATACACGTCACTGAGTTACCACCAGGTAGATGGACACAAGATTATAAAGAATATTTAGACACACTCATCGAAAAAAAGACCATAAATAATTATACAAATAACAGCACAACAGAAGATGTTAACTTTTTAATATCCGGATACAGCGGAGAAAATTTACTAAAAGATTTTAAACTCCAAAAGACATTTCGAACGAGTAACATGCATTTATTTCACCCAGAAAAGGGTATATTTAAATATACAAACCCAGAACATATATTAGCAGATTTTGTAGAAATACGAATGAAAATATACAAAAAAAGAAAAATTCACTTATTGGATGTATTAAAACATAAATCAATAAGGTTACAAAATACTTGCAAATTTATAAATATGGTTATTAACAACAAGCTTGTAGTATTTAAAAGGAAAAAACAAGATCTCGAAAACGAAATTTCTAATTTATTTGATAAAATTGATAATTCGTACGATTATTTATTAAATATCAAAACTTATCAATACACACAAGAATCTGTCTTATCTTTATCACAGGAAAACGAAAAAACAAAACAAGAAACTGAAATTCTTAAAAATACACACCATTTGGACATGTGGAAAAAGGATTTAAAAATATATAAATAATAAGTAGTATGTGTGATACAAAAGGTCCAAATACAGGAGCACTTATTTCACTTAACGCATTAGGTAAACAAGATCATTATTTACTTACAGACGATCCAGAACAGTCGCTCTTTAAGTATAAAATAAACAAACACTCAAACTTCTCAAAATACCATAGAAATACCACAGTACAGAAACCAACAATTACAAGTAACACGTCTTGGCCATTCGGTGAGACTATAAAAATAACTATGAATCCTCGAAATATGGGAGATCTATTAAGCAACATGTATATAATGTTAGATCTCCCGGGTGTTTCTTCGGGTGCATTCAATTACGCAGATCAAGTTGGTCGACATTTATTTAAATCTGTAACTATGCGCGTAGACGAATTAGTGATAGAAAAATACCACGACGACTGGGGTATAATATACGATAACCTTTACTTAGACGAATCCGAAAAAAGGACAAAAAGATATACTTTAAACAGGAATTTGGCAGAAAATACGTCTGTACCAGAAATAGGAGGTAACGCAAACAAGGCAATTGCACAATTCAAATCAAAGATATTTGTACCTATACCACTGTTATTTTCTAGAAAATACGAAAGTGATGAATATTACACGAATAAACCAAATAGACCATATTTTCCAACGTGTGCTATGCATAAACAAAAACTAGAATTTGAAATTGAGTTTAATCCCAAAACATTCTTTACAGATGATACTAACCCTATATCGATTAATTCTTTTGATATAATAACAGAAGAAATAACAGTAAGTAAAAACGAAAGAATTTATCTAATGAACGAACCGCAAGTACTCGTAACAGATATCGTAAAAAAACACCCAACAGAAGATAGTGAAATAGGAAAAGATTTAATGAAAATACAATTAGTACCCGAAATACCAGTAAAAACTATATACTGGTTTTTAAGAGAGAAGAGATACGAAGATAGACAAAATGCAAGAGGTGGTGATGGTGATCCAAATAATAACGACGATAACAGAACGTATCTTTTTCATAATAGATACAATTTTTCGAAAACAAATTTATGGACCGTTCAAAATGCGTTTTTTAATCCGGTAATGAAAGAAGCTAAACTATATATTAATGGTGAAGATTTACCAAATATACCTACAATTAAACACGAATATTACAAATATGTCGTCCCATTTACACACAGATTATCTCGCCCAGAAAAAAATATATACAGTTACAGTTTCTCGATGAATCCTATAAACGTGGAGCCATCGGGAAGCCTTGATTTTGGGCAGTTACAATCAAATAAAACATTAATGGAAATAAAATTAATACCTAATCTAACAGATGTTTATGTTTTTAATGCCTATTATGTAGGATATCAAACTTTTAAATTTGAGAATGGATATATATCTCTCGCTTACTAAATAATTGTTTTTTATGTTCTTGTATGTATTTAATTATATTGTTTTTTATACACCATCTGATAAAATTTAACTGTGCAACAGTTGTACTAATTTCATCATTTGTTCCCGGTATATTGTATTGTATTTTTGTAGACCTACAAAAAGGATCAAATAATTTTTTACTGTACCCATCTAAACTCGATTTATATGCGCAATGAACACTAAATAATTTACCATCACTTGTCTCGTAAGATAAATTATTTTTCTTAGAATAATTTGTTATGAACCATTCTAAATTTCTTAGTGAAATACCACTCGTTTTATTTAATATTTGTATAAGTGTAGTTCTATTCTCTGGTGTATGGTAAAAAGTATCTATGGAATGTAGAAGAATATCTGTTTTATTCATTATTACATTAATGTGCTTAAATCTCTAAGTTCAGTTTTAACCATTTTTTCACAAGCTGGACATCCTTCTTTAAACATTGGTGGAAATGGATGATTATGTCTCGTTATGCTATTTTTTATAATAATAGGTTCTTGTAATTTAGATTCATTTTTATGTGATAAACAATATTCAGAACCAGGTGATGCTTTTCTCGTACATAATTCACCACCTTTCTTAATACCTTTACAAAACCCACCGAGATTTGGTAAATCCCTTCTAAGAATTTTTAATGGTATACCATGTATTTTAGATATATCTTCTACATATTTACACATTCTTTCGTGTATTCCCTTTTCTATTTCCTCCTCAACAAGTTTTACAATATGTTCCGATACTTTAGACTTATTCGTCATTTATATTATCACGTTCTTTATTTTTAAGTTTTGTAACTTTAAATAAATCTGTGATGAGTGTTTGTTTAGTCATGTCTATTTCGTGTTTTGTTTTTCTTTTCGGTTTAACGCGATTTATTAATTCACCGAATATTTCTTCCTTTGGATTATCGAAAAGTGGTTCGAGTAAGTCACAAACAGGGTTTAGGAATTTATTTATAAAATAATACACGTAATCAACTGATAAATTGTTTTCTTCGGCATATTTAGGATCTTCTGCTTTTTCATAAGCCTTCGCCTTTGGATTACCAACATCCAAAAGTATATAAGGAACTCTATCACCAGATTGAGGTTCAGAACCAGGTTGTCTTCGTCTCATTTTATCACGAACCTGTACGTGGCATAAATTCAAGGATTTATAAACATCACCAAGTTGTTGAGAAAGAATAAGTTTCTCGTTAGAAACTTCACCTTCTATAAGTTCAATCGCTCTTTTTAGTGCCAATGTTTTTGGTGGAGCTATATCACTACTCTCTAAAACTACATCGAGTAACTCTTTACATACTTCTCTCATATGTGGTGTATTATCTCTTCTTACAAGTTGTAGACCTTTTACATCTATATAATCCATATTCATATTACCGGATTTATCTTTTGTCCAGAGTTTTGCTGCGTATCGTTTTTTTGAATAGAGAAAATAGGGACAGTACACTTTTTCAAGTTCAAGATTATTAGGTGCTTTAAAAAGTTTTGTACATTCATTCGCAGCTCGTTCACCAAGTTCCCAACTATATTCGATCGCTTCTTTACCTTCACGTTTACCGACATCAAATTGAACCATAACAGAATCAGTATCACCGTATCTTACCATTGCACCGGGAAAATTTGATTCTACGTACTCTTTTGTTTCATCTATCATCATTCTACCTTTTCTAGTAACAGTAGACGCTATAGGAACACATGGTAAAATACCTTTTGCTGCACCAGTAAAACCATACACGGAATTCATGGATATTTTATAAGCAAGTTGTTTACCGTTATACATTTGTTTCATAGACCCAGTTGATATAGCCATATCTTTTTTAGCCTGTTTACGAAACTGTTTTAATTCCATTAAAATACTAGGTAATAAACTCGGTACATCTTGTGCAAATTTATAAGAACCAAAAGTTTCATATGTTATACCAGGTACATTTTCATATTTAGGGTCCATAACCATGGTTGAATAACATAAATTGTGTGCCATCATAATAGATGGGTATAGACCCTCGAAATCAAGTGCTGTTATTGGTGTATAATAAGCACCTTTTTGTGCATCCAGAACAGTAGCACCTTCATAACCCTGTGTCATACCTTGACCCCAAAAAAGAGTAGGTATCAGATATCCCATCTCTCTCGCTTTTTTTGATAACTGACTAAAAACTTTTATTTGTTGCCCTCTCTCTACTAAATAACACAGGGGAACCCATGTCGCTTTAGCCATTTCAAGTAAATTAATCAAAATACACAACTTTTCTAAAAGTTTATGTGGTAAAAGTGTATCTTTTATACAGTATTCAGCAACTTCTCTAAGTTTAACAGGGTCACCTTCTACATATCGTGAAAACATTTCTTTCGGAGGCATATCAATTTTATTATCACCAAGGTAATGTTTAGAAACGTTATCGAGTTTATATGAATCAAGTTTATACCCTTTCTTTACCTCGTGAAACAGGTCAAATATGAAGCGACCAGGCATAGGCAAAAGTTTTAAATCGTTTGCACCAAGCGCGCTAGAAGATAACTTTTTATACACAAGATTACATTTATAGTTTTTAAATTTACTCATTTGAAAAAATGTATAATGACATTTATTTATTACCCCTCTCTTAATAATATATTCCAAATCAAACCCAAATATATTCCACCCAGTTATTATATCTATATCATTTTTCATAATATAATTTGTAAAACCCTCGAGCATCTCTTTTTCGGTATCGTAACTAATAATATTACACCCGTGTAAGTCAGGGTCCGTTTTTTTAAAACATAAACACGTTTTGTCGTAAGGTTCGTTTGAATTAATTTCCTGTAAAGATATAGCAATTTGAAAACATGCATCACCAGGTACTTCTGCATCAGGAAATTTACCAGTAGAACTGTTACACTCTATATCCAAAGATGCAACTATAAAAGGTGCCATATTTCTATTTTTGTGTGGTTTGAGGGTTTTCCAATCGTTACAAAAAATATCAATATCTGTATTTGCGATGTTTGAATTTACACATTTATCACCAGAATCTAACCACCCAGTAGATTGAATACCAGTTCTGTGCATTAATCTTAAAACAGGGTCTATATTAGATTCGTAAACTTTCAATTTATATAGGTTATCAGGTAAAGCCCTTCTCAACCTATTTGCAACTTGGCGTCTTAATACCAGATTTTTAAAATGTACTTGCATAAAAGCAGATTTTTCGTTATTTTGAAATCCCCAAACATCTTTAGACTGAATGACGTCATATTTTATAGTAGTATCAGGACACTCCTTACATATTTGTGTATATAAAAGAGCAGCCCCACGATTATCAGTTTTCTGTGGAAGTTTAATAAAAAAGTAAGGATAAAAACTTGTCGTGAGACAGACCGATTTTCCGTCTTCTGTTTTACCAAATATACTAATCAAATGTTCATCGTCAATATCCTTTGATTCCCAGGTGAGCGCCTGAAAAACAACCATCTTACTACGTAATGTATCTAAATTTTTAATATCGTATATTAGTAAAATATGTCAGCTGCTTTGATTGATCTCGTATCTGTCGGTGCCCAAGATGTGTACATCACAGGCGACCCACAAGTCTCTTTTTTTAGACAAAACTATAAACGTCACACAAACTTTTCGATAAAACCAGAACGTATCGACTATGTCGGTACGTTCAAATCGGGTAACGAAGTTTCCATTCCTATCAGATCTAAAGGTGATCTATTGAGTTACGTGTGGATTGAAAATGCCAATATTAATAGTCGTAGTAGCGATGCCTCTATTTTTCAAGAATCGAAATCGTCTCCCGGGTTTGGAGTAGAGGCTGCTTTGCCGATGCCTTCACCAACTGAATTCTCTTTGTGGATTGGTGGTCAAGAAGTGACTAAATTAGATACACTTTTCATTAATACCGTACACAATACGTTATATAATGAATCTTCGGCGAAAGCGTCGTGTGCCATGACGACCCGAGACGGTGGTGATAATGCATCGAATGGGAGTTACATAATCCCATTCTTTTTTAGTGAAGATTGGACGAAATCTTTACCACTTGTCGGTCTTCAATACCACGAAGTTGAAATTCGAATTAAATGTAGAAATGGTCCATTTAGTTTAGGTTCTTCGCCAAAGGTATACGGTTCGTACGTGTATCTCGATACAACCGAACGTGAATTCTTTGCGAATAATGAACATGAAATTCTCATTACACAAACACAATACCAACCAATGTCTGGTTCCGATACGTCAATTGATTTGTCATACTTTAATCACCCAGTAAAGGCCGTTCACATAGCTTCGAATAATAAATCTTCCTTCTTCCCCAATGGTACTGAGTACTTGTTCACGGATGCGTCTATGTTTATTAACGGTGTCCCACTCTTTGAAAATATGACACACGAATACCATAGAAACGTTGTTCCATCGAGACATTGTTCGGTTCTTAACACCACGGTCGATTTGGAAGAAATATATACATGGCCATTTTGTCTTACCATGAACAAGTCTCAACCAACGGGTACCTTGAACTTTTCGAGAATCGATAATGCGAGGATAAATATTAATGGTGGTACAAACGGAGGAGTAAACAGGGAAATGATTCGCGCGTATGCGGTCAACTATAACATTCTCAGGATTAAGAATGGTATGGGTGGTGTCGCTTTTGGTAATTAATTTAATAATTTATACACCAGAAGAACCAAAACCACGCGTTCCTCTTTGCGTCTCCTTTAATTCTTCAACCTCTTCAATAAGAGGGGTTTCACACTTTTCCAAAATTAATTGCGCGATTCTATCGCCTTGTTTAATAACGAAAGTTTCACTCCCGTGATTAAACAAGATAACCTTCAATTCACCAGTATAGTCGGGATCAATAACACCAGCACCCGTTTGGATACCGTGTTTTACAGTTAAACCTGATCTTGGTGCAATTCTACCGTATACACCTATTGGAATAGTTGCACATATACCAGTACCTACTATACCCCTTTCCGATGGTGGTATAATTACTTCTTCTGTACTGTACAAATCATACCCAACCGACCCAGGGGAATGTCTTGTCGGTATAATAGCACATGTATTTAGTTTTTTAATTTTAAGATGTGATAACGTCATTTTATTTAATTACGAATATTATCTTTATACCCTGTTTAAATTCTACATTTTAATGCAGCAAATATAATCCACGCAATAAAAATATCAACAGTGTAATGTTCTCTAGATGCCACAGCAAATAAAGACGAAAAAATAGGCCATATAGGCCACAAAGGTGTACCTATAAAATATGAAGATACTACGTTAAAAGTTGTGTGACCAGAAAACATGTAATCGTTACAAAATCCAAATGGTGGTTTAAATACACATTTATTTACAGATGGGTACGTCGTAACAGAATTACACAACCCTCTAAAAATATACATAAGACCTAATATTTTAAAATATGACTCTGTATTTTTATTACTCCATTTTGGTATACTAAATAATAACGCAATAATTGGTACGAACAGGGCAATATCACCTATTCTGTGATATTTAGATAAGTTAGGGAGAACTTTGTGTCCAATATCATATATTTTATCTTTATTTTGTTTTATTTCGTGACTTCTTTTATACGAAATAAAATACCCTACAAATATGTTAAATGCAAAAGCGAGTAAAGCAAATACTACTAAGTGTAACATAAAATACCCTGAGATAATATATTTGTATAAATAAATGGTAGGTATCAAAAGAAAAGAATTATTCAGAAGAAATTCAGCGCCAATATTTAAAGTTAGAATAAGAGAAAGTTTTTATAAAGATATATCATCAGTAACTTTAGAAAGAATAAAAAAATATATAAACGATAGAAAAACATCGGTCGTTTCTGTATTTTATGACCGCGATAAAAGTTTTAAAACGAGAAAATTAAAAGAAATTATGAACGCTATGAATATAAACAATAAAACACCTATAAATGATAAAATAGCCATACTCATAGGTGTTTATAATTATGCTAAAGATAGTAAAGAACTTGCAAACATTCACAAAAATCACTGTATTGCTGCTTATAAAATAGATGACACTTTATATTGTTTAGATCCGTGGGGGAAAGATACAAAAAATATATCTTTATCTATATTTTATCAATTACAAAAAATAACAAAATGTAAAAATATTTTTATATACCAAGGAAAAAATTTACAACAATTCGATAAAACTGGTGTTTGTGTCGGTTTGTCTTCGAATTTTTTAATGAACATGGGTAAAAGAAAACAAAAAATTGGTTTCGAAACTAAGGATATACCCGTGAATAGAAAAGAATACAGTCGATTATTAAAGAAAAGTCGATATGATGATAATATAAAAATATTTTTAAAGAAAATAATAATAAGAGCACGACATAATTTTTATGATAGATATATGTATTATAAATTATCTAAACAATCTCTAAAAGAAATAGAATCAAATTTATCTAAAAAAACAGTAATACAAAAAATTAAAATGGTTAAATAATACAGACGTTGTAAAAAATAATGAGTCTTAAAATCATAATGGGAAATATGTTTTCTGGTAAAACAACTGAACTTATTCGTCGTTTAAAAAGATATGAAATTATAGGTAAAAAAATACTCGTGTTAAATTCTTCCATAGATACGAGATCTAAAAATCAAGTATTAAAAACACACGATAATATTAACTTTGAATGTATTAAAACAGATGATTTAGAAAATGTCCATTATGATGATAAAGATATTATAGCAATAGATGAAGCACAATTTTTTACTGGTCTTAAGAAATTTGTAGAAAAAGTTTTGAAAAATAATAAAACTATAATTCTTACTGGTTTAGATGGTGATTATAAACAGAGAAAAATAGGTGAAATTATAGATTGTATACCACTCGCGGATAAGGTTTTTAAATTAACAGCTATGTGTATGGATTGTATGGACGGAACACACGGCCCATTTACAAAACGTATAATTAACTGCGATGACACAACTTTAATAGGAGGTAAAGATATGTATAAAGCTGTATGTAGAAAACATTTATACAATTAAAATATTTAATAATACTAAATGAATGCACTCCAGAAAAAAGCACCATTTATGGGTGCTGTATTTACGAACCTAATTTTCCAGGGACTTATCGCATATCAATCTGCAAAAACCGTTATAGAAAACCCAGAATACAAAAATTTTATGGCAAAAAATGCACTTTTTAATTTTATATTATTAATAAGTTTATTCCTCATACTCGTATTTGCAAAACTTGGATTACCAATTAAATTCGTTTTATTTACAATTTGTTCTATCTTAATGGGTGCATACTTATCTCCTGAATCTGATATAAAAGAAGCACTTTTAGAAGTTATTTCTATATTCATAATTATGTTCATATTAGGTATTCTGAGTGTTCAATTTGGTTTTGATTTAAGACCATTTGGTATTATTTTGTGTTTAGGACTTCTAGCACTTATAATATCAAGATTTGTAAGCCCAGGTAAAAAGAAATACGCTAAAATAGGGTCTTTATTATTTGCTTTATTTATTGTTTTTGATACGAACAATATTTTACAAAGAAATTATAACGGTGATTTTATAAATGCGTCGTTAGACTACTTTTTGGATATATTTAATCTACTTCAATACAATTTAAATAACGAATAAAATTTTATTGTAATATAGTAAATGCGAGTTCGTTTAAAAAAAAGTCCTAGATTTGATAAAAAATTCAGGGTTATTTTTGAAAACGGAAAAATAGTTGATTTTGGAGCAAAAGGCTACTCAGACTATACAATACATAAAAATCCATTACGTATGCGTTCATACGTAACACGACACGGTGGATTTGTTCCTCATATAATACAAAAACAAACCGACCCTAAACTAGTTCATAAAAATATGCTTGATGTGACTCGAAGTGATAAAGAAAACTGGACAAAAACAGGTTTTTTTACCGCAGGATTTTGGTCGAGGTGGCTTTTATGGAGTCATCCAGAACTCGAAGGTGCAAAAAAGATTATATCTAAGAAGTTTGATTTATCTTTTCTCTAAGACCACGACGTTTAAGGTTTGCTTTTAAAGCAGTCATTAGATTTGCACGCGGATCTCTTCTAATTGGTACTGGTGGTGCACGTGGTACAGGTGGTGCACGTGTGGCGGGTTGAGAAATTCGTCGAACACGTGGAGCATTTGGTTCCACCGTTCGTAAAAGTGATTTACACGTTCGTATAAGTTTTTTTGAATTTCGAACCTGAATTTCCAAAGCTGGTTGTCGCCGTCTTTGAATTTTCATCTTAAGTTCCTTTTCACTGAGAGGAACGCGTTTTCCTTTAATTTTTTTAGTTACACGAAGACCGAAACGTTTTGCTTCATTTTTTAATAAATCTATCTTCATTTATATTAACCAATAAAATTATATTGACGGATGTAATTTCATGTATCATTTCTTTATCGTGTTGTTTATAATTTTATTTTCTAAATATTAATAATTAAAAAAATTATCCGTTCTGTACATTTTAGTTTGAAAATTACCATTTTGTCCTAAAACAGAAATATTTTCATTACCATATAATTCTGGACATCCTATATCATCCATACAGTCTCTATCGTTAAGTGTTACTGGTAATGGGTATATCTGATCACCTGGTGTGGTTGTATAATAATGATATCTATCTCGTCTTCCTCTAACCTCTTTTCCGTATAGGGGTAAAGTTTCTTCGTCGTTACCAACAAGAACACCCATTTGTTGAACGTGACCAGGTTTATACTTTTTTATTGGAGGAGACCTATATTCCTTTTCAACTGGTATTTGTACTGGGACTTCTACAGGAAATGGGACTTCTATAGTTTCATTTACTTTAACAATTTTTGGATTATATATTTGATACAAAATAACAATTGCAAGTAAAATTATAACAGAAATCATTAATGATTTTTTAGTTTTATTCGTTACTTTCATTTATATAATACAGAGAAGTTATTTTTTCTTATAAAGAGGACTTAAATCAATTCTACCAAGTCTAAACTGAACAATCATCCATAAAGAAAATAAAAGTGATTTTAAAACTTTACTAGCATGTGTATCTTCTAACATATATATAGGTTTCATGATTCTACCAAAAAAAGTTTTATCTTTGCATTCACCTGTCACGACCATTTCTAATTGTGTCAATGCACACGTGTCATCATTTATAGACCAATGAAAAAATATAAAAGGTACTAAAAGAGAATAAAATTCTAAATTTTTCTTATTATTCATAAATGGAACAACTAACATTGTTACAAAAAAAATTAAATGAATGAAGAATATAATATTCATATCTATTAGTATGAATGAAGAAAAGAAACTTCCAAAAATATGGCATCCCCAACAGGAGAAGATACTAAAAGCTTGGGGAGAAGCAGCCGCCTGTTATAGATATATGCACTACCAAGCGTATTGTTCGTATAAAAGTCAAAGTATGAAATTTACAATACCACTTATAATTGTAAGTACAGTTACTGGTACTGCTAACTTTGCACAAGAAACATTTCCGCCGTCTATACAACCCTTCGTACCATCTGCAATTGGTGGTCTAAATTTAATCACAGCCATTGCAACAACTATCATGCAATTTCTTAAAATTAACGAACTCATGGAAGGTCATCGTGTTGCTTCTATACAATACGGTAAAATATCGAGAACTATTAGGCTTGAATTAACACTACCACTTATAGAAAGAACACAAAATGGTACTAATATGATTGAAAATATGCGTGCAGAATACGATCGTTTAATAGAACAATCACCAAACGTACCTAAAAAAATACTCGATAATTTCGAAAAAGAATTTCCAGATGAACAGGACTTTTTCAAGCCAGAAATTATGCATATCCAACCCATAAGCCCTTTCAAAGCTATACAAGAAAATGCGGTTATAACAAAACTTAAAGACGCAATGGGTGGAGTTGCAAAACGAGAACTTAAACAGGAACTTGATGATATACGGGGAGTAAAAAAGACAATTAAAGCTGATATAGAAGGTAAAAAACAACGCGTAAACGAAATTTCAGAATTAAAAGATATGGGCCTCGTTAGTTTAAAAGGTGATTTAATGAACGAATTAAGAAAAAGAACCGAACTCATGGAAGTTGTTACAGAATCACCGAAAGACGATTAACCATGTAAGCTAACATAATAAATAGAGCTAAGTTAAAGAGTGTAATACATATAACATAAGGAAAAACTTTCCTTTTTAAGGGTTCAATAATTCGTTCTTGAAAAGTATCGTTTTCTAAAATAATATCTATAGCCTGATTTGTAAAATCATCTTTATCACCAGACATGGATTCATTTGTTAAAATAACAAAACAAAAAAAGAAAGATACTTTATCGCTACACGACACAGAAATAAATTTATTAAAAAAATATATAAAAGAAAAGAAAAATGTATTTATATGTGGATCTATAGGCGTTGGAAAAAGTTACGTACTAAACAGTATTCTCGATGAATCAAATAGTATAGAAATTTACGATATAAATACACAGAAAAAAACATTTTTTTTCAATGAATTAAAAGAAACAAATTTACACGTATACATAGATAATTACGAAAATGATTTACAATGTAAAAAAATAATAGAAGATATCTCTGAAAATAACCATAAAATTTCACAAGGGTGTTTTATTGTTACTTCAAAAAATGTACATATATTAAATAATTTTACAACACTCATTGTAAAAAAATGCGAACCAGAACAAATAATGAAAATACAATCAAATCACCCAAATACAAACAGGGCAGCTGAAAAATGTTTAGGTAATATTCATAATTATTTTCATTATTTAGATTTTGATAATATAAAAGATTTATTTAGATCACCAAAAGAACTTATTTTAGATATTTTTTATACCGATCGTAACATAGATATATCAGATAGTTTACACGAACATGGGCATATATGGTCTGTAATACACGAAAATTACCCCGATTTTATAGAAGAAAGTTATGAACACGTTATACTATCTATATCAGATGCAGATGTATATGATACATATTTATATGAAGGAATTTGGGAATTTATGTGTTATTTTTCATTACACGCAATAAAGATACCTAAAATGTATTTTACAAAAATAAGAGAAAATAAAGATATAAGACCGGGATCGGTATGGACAAAATATGGAAACCAAAAAATGAGGTATCAAAAAGTAAAAGACATAATATATCGTTCAAATAGAAAAATAAACATAAATGATTTTTATTTATTAAGAGAATATGCAAAAAAGGACGATGTTTCACATTTTAAACATTATAATTTAACACCACAAGATTTTGATTTAATGAATCATCTCGCTTTACATAACAAACTGAAACAGAGAGAAGTCACAAGAATAAAAAAGATGATTAAAGAAGAAATAGGTAATTAATATAAATAAAATGACTGCCGTTAACGCGGTTGAAGAAGATTATAAAATCACTCGCGTTATTGGTAACGAAATTCTATACTATGGTGAAATTACTAGTGATGATATATTAGAATTCATAGAGGAGTTTAAGAGACTCGAAATCCGTCTACTCAAACAAAAGGCTGAACTCATAGGTTACGAACCTCTTATACGAATACATATATGTAGCGGAGGTGGTGATTTATTCGCAGGTCTAAGTGCAATGAACATACTCGAAAAATCACGTGTTAAGGTTATCACGATCGCACAAGGTGAATGTGGGTCAGCGGCAACATTCCTCCTTTTGGGGGGTCACGAACGTCTCATTGGTAAGAATGCACACGTTCTCATACACCAAATATCAACGTCCGGATTTTGGGGAAAATACGAAGAAGTTAAGGATGAAATGCGAATGTGTGATAAACTTATGAATATGGTCAAGAAAACGTACAAAGAAAAAACAAATATCCCAGATAAACAACTTAAGAAACTCATGAAACGTGACATATACTTAGACCCTAGTGAATGTATTAAATACGACGTCGTCCACGCTCTTGACTAATATCGATGTGGCGTTTATAAAGACCAATTATGGTCGCAATTATTAGAAACAAACAAAACGTATTCGCGTTTATTGGTATAACTGTATTTTCTGGAGGTTTGAGTCGTTCCATTCTGCTATAGTCGACGACGGGTATTTTATCCGCCATACTCTACTATACCTGAATAAAAATTTCAATCACAAAAAACACAGTTAGAGATTTTTTTATAGTATTATTTAAATGAAAAGAGTTGCTATTGATATCGACGAAGTTCTCGTCTCGTTCGTTAAACCTATGGCAAAGTTCCGTGGATACAAAATGCCGACCACCCAAAAGTACCCGTACGTCTATAAAGATATGTTCAACATTACCGAAACCCAATCGCGTAACATGGTCCATGATTTTTACGAATCCGAGGCGTTCGCGAAACTTAGACCTATCCCAGGTGTGTGTAAACAAATGGGGTATTTACGCAAACACGCCGATACTATGTATATCGTTACGGGTCGCCAAAGTTACGCGCGTGATCAGACTGAAAAATGGCTCGAGTTCTGGTTCCCCAATACATTCGATGATCTTATCATGACCAATAGTTATACTGATCACGAAATCGAAAAACACGAAATATGTCGAAGTCTTGCCCTCGACTCGATCATAGACGATAGTTTTGACGTGTGTACCAAATGTAACCGTATCGGTATTGATTCGTATAACATTATTGGGTACGGTAACATACGGTACCCGTGGGCTATACAATCGAGTATGCAAAGAGTTTGGGGTTAATACGTATTCAATTTACTTGCAATATCCGTAACTTCCGAATCGGTAC
>Ga0209309_10000742_pt1 | contig 36215 bp, 20 predicted proteins | sample COGITO_mtgs_1204_2_FD_184807 | JGI IMG/M metagenome (GOLD analysis project Ga0209309, IMG submission 184807) | Pelagic marine microbial communities from North Sea - COGITO_mtgs_120412 (SPAdes) (version 2) | ecosystem: Environmental > Aquatic > Marine > Epipelagic ... | reverse complement strand
TGCAAGAGAGAGCGAAGAAGAGTTTGAAATTTTGTGGCGAAAAAATCCGAAAGTGAACACGCTCTTTTCTGACGGACGACAAAAGCTCTCTTCTTCGGCTGCTGTGCGTTTGATTTTACTCGGATTTTGGACGACTTTGATTTGGCCCACGCCAGCAGAGCACAGCCTCTTTTATCACGTGGCGTATCATTTCCCGGTGCAGCAGAGGGCTCTCTCTTTCTGTTTTTTCCCTACTCTCTCTATAGATATATCTCACGGCACGCGCAGTAGTAGTATTCATCATCATCACAGAAAGAGGGAGACGAAGAAAAGAGATGTCTCATCACTCTCTCCGCGAGCTCGCGTCTTCGGCCTGCGTCGGGTCCTCCTCGTTCCCGGCGTCGACGTCGTATTCTTCTTCTTCTTCTTCTTTTGATTTATTTATCCCATCGGCGAAGGAAAATTCCGCGACGACGACGACGGGTGCGGCGGCGGTAGCAGCGGCTGGGAAAACAATAGGCGTCAGTCCGGCCATAAAAGCTGTTTCCGGGTCGTTCGGGGGTATCATCGAGGTAGGTTTAGTTGTCCTCTCGTCGTGGTCTTCGGGAGAAGAGTTGCTTTTTGTAAACGACGATACGATTTCAAAAATGGAAAAGAAGAGGCGACGCGTGAACTCCTTTTGCTCTCTGTCTATGTATCTCGCCTTAGGCGTATCTTTATTCACGACTCACCTGCGTTTCTTTCTTTCCTTCATTAATAATGTGTGTGTTATCTTAAAACAGGCGTGCTGTCTTCAACCCGTGGACGTGGTAAAAACGCGTTTACAACTCGATAAGACTGGACAATACAAAGGCATCGCGGACTGTTTCAAGCAAATACAAGCGAACGAAGGCACGAAGGCGCTGTGGAAAGGATTAACCCCATTTGCGACGCACTTATGCTTTAAGTATATGCTGCGAATGGGCACGAACGCGACGTTTCAAGCCGGTTTGAGAGACGAAAATGGGTACTTGAGCACGCAACGCAGGATGTTGGCCGGTTTCGGCGCCGGCGTGTGCGAAGCGGTGATGATCGTGACTCCGTTTGAAGTGGTTAAAATTCGATTGCAGCAACAAAAAGGATTAGATGCATCAAAGTTAAAGTATAAAGGCACGTTTCATTGCGCGAAAACGATTATTGCGGAGGAAGGTGTGAAAGGTTTGTGGTCAGGCGTCGGTCCGACCATCGCGAGAAACGGGACCAATCAGATGTGTTTGTTCACGGCGAAAGCGCAGGTGGATAAAACTTTGTGGGGAAAGCACGATGGGGACGGGATGGTATTGCATCCCGCGCAATCCCTAGTTAGCGGTGGATTAGCCGCAACCTTTGGCCCCATAGCCACTGGGCCGTTTGACGTCATGAAGACGCGTTTGATGGCGCAAGCGAAAGCGCCGCCCGGCACCGAGGCCAAGTATAAAGGTTTCTTACACGCCGGGGTGGTTATTTTCAGAGAAGAGGGTATCTTTGCCATGTGGAAGGGTTTGTTGCCGAGGTTAATGCGCATTCCGCCTGGTCAGGCGATCACGTGGATGGTAGCCGACCAAGTCGTCGGATTCGTCGAGAGAAGACAAGAGGAGCAATAACGCCTACTACGCACGAATACTAATATATAGGGAGGATCCATAATAACGACCATTCCCACGCGCTCGTGCAAAAGTAACTAGCGGTTTTTAATTTATTATTTGTTTTTTAGAGTACACACAGTTTGCCCGTTGAAATACCACCTACATTCGTCGCGCGTGTCGCGCGTATTCTCCGCCTTCTGCTTCGCGCGGGAAGAGTCCCTTTGAGAAAAGATTTCTCTCTTTCTCTCCCTCGTATCGTCGTCATATTTTTGCGCACAAAAAGACCACTCTCTTTCGAAGGACGACATGCTCAAAAGCACATCAGGTTACTCCACTCTTGGTGGTCGCGTCGTCATTCATTTCAACGGAAGAAACGCCCCAATGACGACTACTACGTTCTTGCGACGACGACGTCTCCCGAGCGCCGCGCTCGGGAGACGTCTTCTTTCATCCGCAATTGGAGATGATAATTCTTCTTTCGCTTCCCCGTTTCTCCTCCTCCTCGCGAGGAAGAGGACGACGACGACGATTACGACGACTCCTGTTTTTGCATCGTTCGCGCGATCGAGCGCGAGGACGAAGGCGATGATGACCCGAGGGTATTCTCGAGCAGTCGAAGCAGTCTGCTTTTCGCGGGGAGAGATGGTGCAAAAGCGCAACTTCGCTCTGCAAAGAGGGACGACGAGCGCGACGACGACGACGCGCTTGGCGGCGTTGAGCACTTCCACGCCTCCTGCCACGACCTCCACTGCCGAAGAAGTTGGCAAAATGGAAGCGTCGTCATCGGCGGCCGCGACGAAAACCAAACTGTATTCGATCGAAGGTATGCGGTGCGGCGGATGTTCGGCGAACGTTGCGAAGACGTTGAACTCGCAAGATTTCGTCAAGAGCTGCGCGGTGAATCTAGTCACGAATACAGCAGCGATTACGTATGCAGAAGATGGAACAGAAGAAAAAGAAGTAGCAGCAGAAAGAGAAAAGTTAGCGATTGATTTGATTGCAAAGAAAGGGTTTACGATGCGCGTTCGCGAGAAAGGCAAGGCCGGAGTGCAGATGGCGCTCGAGAGTCAACAAAAGCGGCTCGAGGAAAAGGAACGGACGACGAAAGACTTATACTTGGCGTGGGGATTAACGATTGCGTGTTTAGGAACGCACGTTTCGCACCATCTCCACCAGTTGGGATTGCACGAATACGCGCACGGAGATGCGGTGACGAGTTTGGCGAACCCGTGGATTGGAGCGGCGATTGCGAGCGCTGCTTTGCTCGGTCCGGGGAGGCAGATATTGTCGGACGGATTTGTCGCGTTTAAGAATGGAAGTCCGACGATGAATTCATTAGTCGGTGTGGGCGCTTTAGCCGCGTTTACGTTGAGCGGAGCAAACGCTTTGCATCCGGTGCTGAACGAATACGGCATGCGAACGAATGATTTTTTTGAAGAGCCGGTTTTGTTGTTGGCGTTTATTTTATTAGGAAGGGCGCTCGAATCAAGCGCGAGAGCGAGAGCCGGGAGCGATTTAGCGAGCTTATCGAACTTGCTGCCGGCCGAGGCGAGAATGGAAATCACGCAAAACGATTCCAAGAAGTTGGATTTAAACGCAGTATTAAGTGATGAAAAAGATGAGGGCAAAGTAAACGATATCGAAACCGATGATGTTATGTATGCTTTCGTCGATCGAGAATCAATCACACCCGGCGATGTCGTCCGAGTGTTCCCAGGCGAAACTATTCCATGCGACGGCGTGGTCGTTTCTGGTGCCGCATCGGTCGACGAAGCTTCTTTGACGGGAGAACCGATTTTCGTCCCCAAATTTAGGAAATCGAAAGTGAGCGCTGGATGCGTCGTTCACGAAGGCCCACTTTCGATCATGTCCTTGAAAAACGGCGATGAATCTATCGTTGCTGGAATTCAAAAGACTGTCGAAGATGCGCAAAGCAGGCCAGCGCCAACGCAACGCATCGCCGACGCCATCGCCGGACCGTTTGTGTATTCCGTCATGGGGATTTCGTTGGCGACTTTTTTCTTTTGGGCTGGATTTGGCGAGACGTTTTTCCCCGGAGCGTTGATGGAGGCGGTCGGTTCGAACGCCGCGGGTATTCCCTGGTGGCTCGCGCCGACAAAATTGGCAACGAACGTTTTAGTCGTCGCGTGCCCGTGCGCTTTAGGCTTAGCAACACCGACGGCGGTGTTAGTGGCAACGAGTTTAGCAGCCAGGAGAGGTATTTTATTGCGAGGGGGCGACGTCTTGGAGCAAATGGCAAAAGTGGATTGCGTCGTGTTCGATAAGACTGGGACGCTGACCGTTGGGAAACCAAAAGTAACTGAAATGAAAGTATTTACTAATGAAGAAGATGGAAGTAACGAGGAAGAGAGAAGATTAAACGCTTTGCGCATCGCAATGGCGGTTGAGTCCGAAAGTTCTCATCCGCTCGCGAAGGCCATCGCTGCGTTTTGCGGCGATGAAATCGGCAAACTCGACGCATCTTCCTCTTCTTCGTTTAAGAAGCGTTCGGAGGAGAAAACATCCCCTGGCTTTGGCGTTTCTGCTCTGCTTGACGACGAGAGATGTTTCGTAGGCACGCCGAGCTGGGTTCGATCCGAATTAAACCTTGTGTCAAAAGAAACAGAAGAAGAAACGGAAAGTAGCAGTGGCGCTTCGTTTGCCGCCGTGGGTACTACATCAAAAGGTATACTCGCGCTCTTCCAATTGAAAGACGAAATGCGACCGGATGCCATCGAAACGATTCAAAGATTCAAAAATGAGTTGAACTGCGAAGTGCACGTTTTATCGGGCGATCGCCAAGCAGCCGTCGATGCGGCGGTTCGAGAACTGAGCGCTACTCCCCTCTTCGCGTCCGCTCGCGGCAATCTCTCGCCGAGCGATAAAGCAGCCATCATCGAGAAATTAAAAAGCTCCGGGAAAACGGTGGCCATGATTGGCGACGGCATCAACGACGCCCCAGGATTAGTCACCGCGGACGTCGGTATTGCTGCCTCCGGCGGTCTCGAAGCCGCCGCGGCTGCCTCCGGCGTCGTTTTAGTTTCAGAGAAGAACGAAATCGCCGCCTCGGCGGACGCCGTGGAACTCGGTCGCGCCGCTTTAGCAAAAATACGGCAAAATTTAGGATGGGCGTTAGCGTATAACGCCGTCGGTATTCCTCTCGCCGCCGGCGCTTTTCTTCCGGAATACGGCATCAGTCTCAACCCGAGTTTTTCAGGCGCGATGATGGCGTTCTCCTCGGTCGCCGTGGTTACCAATTCCGTCCTTCTCAAAGGTCCCACGGGAAGACTCGGCGACGTCCACTTGGGGTGGGGACTTCAAAAAAAAGAAGAAGAGCCTCCTAAACGTTCGTCGTTGTAGTAGTAGCACGTTGTAACAGTACGATATTAGAGCGAGAAAAAAATCGAGGAGGGGGACGAACTCTTCATCGAAGAAAAAAAAAATTCATCATCTTCAGTAAAAGAATGAAAGCGATACTACCGGCAACAACGGCAGATACAGCTCCGGATGATGCGAAGACGTCGTGGGAAAACTGGATGCGATGGAGTCATCATCACAACCACAACATATCGTCGTCTGAATCGTCTTCAAAATCGTACGAAGCGCTCTCAGAAGATTTGATGATACGAAAGAACGATACGAGCGTGGCACAGTCGTTGAAACAAATAGAATTAGACGTCACCCGAACCTTTCCGAACGACAAGGATTTCGTTCACAACGGACGAATGATTCCTCCTCTGAGACGCATTTTACAAGCTCTGAGCGCATCTGATGCCGTGAAAGGGTACACGCAAGGCATGAACTTTCTGGTTGGGTTTCTTTTGAAACAACAGACGATGATGATGCAGATGCCCACATCGTCAGCGAGCGAAGCGGAGTGTTATTCTTTGAGCAAAACGTTCATCGAACACGTTTTGACCGGGTATTATTTCATCAGCGAGAAGAAGAAAAGCGAGGAAAACGCTGATTGGTTCGCGTTAAAGAGAGATTTGAAAGTTTTGGACGAGAAAACGAAACGTCTCTTCCCTCGATTACACGAAACGTTGTCCGCGAACGGCTTCTCGGTGACGTTTTTTTGCCCGCGGTGGTTTCTGTGCGCGTTTATCGGGGTGTTGCCGGATGAGGTGGTGAAGAAGGTGTTCGATGCGCTCTTGTTTCACTTGTGGACGCAGAAACAGCAACAACAACAACAGCAGCAACAGCAACAACGGGCGACGACGAGTTCTTCGTCTCCTTTAGCTTCGGGATGCTGCTCGGAGATGCTCGTGGCGTTTAGCTTGACGACGTTGAGCTTTGTTCAAGATGAACTCGATGCGAGAAGGACGAGCGACGTCGACTGTGAAGCGATAGTATTAGCGATTAGAGATGCGACAAAAAGCATCGACGGTGAGGTGTTTATGAAACGCTTCGCGGAAATATCCTTTTCTTCGCGGTCGTCGTCGTTAGAGAATACGAAAGAGGAAGGAAGAAAGATAACAAAAACGAGGAAACGCGCGCGTTACGAAGAGGACGACGATGACGAAGAAGAACAAAAAGAGGCAAACACCAGAATGAAAACGCCAAAGACGGCGTCACTGGTGGGCAGTAAGAAATATAACCATCTGCAACCAACGCCATTAGCACCACCGATTGGAAGTGCGGTGAAGCGCGTCTTGACTCCAATCGCGAACTATTTCTTTTCCATCAACCCGAACGACGAACCGGCGCAGCCGCAACAGAAATCTCCAGCGATGAAAACAGCAACAACAACTGCAAAGACGCCACAAAGCTCGCGTTTGAAAGCTACGTACGCGATTTCGACAAATAAGAAACGGCGAATGGAAACAGTGAGAACTTTTGAAACGCCAATCGACGATCCGGAAGGATACGAACGAGATTTACTCGAATTACTAAGAGCCGAAGAACATCAAGCGATGACGCCGGTTAGAAAAATTACAATAGCACCTGTAGGCGATGAAAATTGCTGCGATACTATACCAACTATGGCGGTTGGATTCTTTAGCCCGAGAGCGGCTAAAGAATTAGGACCGGAAGCGAGGCGTTTGGAAACTATACGCTCGCCCTTGTCGCCTTTGATGAGCTTTCGCTGATAAAAAAACTTGACGCGATTTGAAAGAAATATCAATCAATCTATATAAAAGTAACCACTGAGATTCACATTTAGTTTCCACCGCCGCCTAATGAAATATGTTGGAGCATGCGAAGTAACTCGTGACTGCTAATCACGTTGCCTCCGCCTCCCAAATTCGTTTCTAAAAATTGCGAACGACTCGGTTTTGGACCGCACAATCCGCCAACTTGCTCCTCGTTCAAACGATCCAAACTCCCGCCGTCTTTATTCGCTTCCAACCATTTCGGATTGTTATTCAAATGTCTTCGCATCTCGCTCCGCTCTTCATCCGTGGCTTCCCCAAACTCTCTCAAAGCGTTCGCCAACACTACCGCGGATCCAACGTTTCCTTTTCTTTTGCTCAAGCGTTCACACAGCAAAGCTTCGTCCATAGTCTCCGCCACCTTTGTCGGCAATGAATTCTTATACACATCCCCCGAGCCTTCATCTCTTGCGCACACGACCAACGGTATCCAAAGCTTTTCGTGAGGACTCGATAACGCGGCTAAAATAGCTCTCGATGCCGCCGCGTGAAACGCGGACGACCACGGGTATTCGAACAACATAATCGCCAACGTTTCTAAAGTCATCGGTTTCTTGTCGTCGTTCGTTTCCTCCAATTTCAAATGCGCCATCTTCTCATCAATTTCCAAACATCCCAACTGTAGCATCATCGCAATAATCTCTGCTGCTCCAACGCGATGACTCCCAATCGCTCGCATCGTCGTCTCTCCCGGAATAATCTCGCGCGTTTTCGAACTCCCCGGTCTATACGCCATCCCCGGATCAATCGTCAACGCTTTTGCAAACACCGACAACTCCTTCGCCGCCAATTGAACGCACTTGGGTAAATCGTGCAAATTCAACCCATCTTTACTCTCGTTCAATTCGTCATCTTCTTCTTCGTCTTCTTCGTTTACGATGCCAAAAATCGATCTCACGCCGCCGTCCGACGACGACGCGCCTCCTCCTCCTTGCTGACTCTCAATCTCCTCTCTGTTCGCCAACTGCTCTAAAGCGTCGTTGCTCAGTTGCCACAACGTCGATCCTAACTTTTCGTACTTTTCCAGCGGATTCTCGTCCGCAACCGCGACTTTGACGTATTGCAAGAGTTCCGAAAAGTCTTCCTCCCGCATGCGTTCCGAGTCGTTTTCACCGTCTGATTCGTTTTCTCCTTCGTCTTCTTCTTCGTCGTCCTTGTTGTATAAGCCACTCCTCGTATTAGTATTAGTGTTGTCAAACAACGCGTTGTTTCCACCACCACTCGTACTACTCCTCGCGCTATCATCGTTACCGTTACTATTAGTATTATTATCTTCATCCGGAGGCGTCGTCGCGTCTTCGAACACGTCCTCGTCCTCGTCGTCGCTCTCTTGGTTTTCATCCGAGTTCGAATCGATTTCATTCGTGTTCGTCAAATCGGTTTTGGGATTCGGCGTCGTCGTCGTCGTCGAAACCGTCGTCGTCGCGGCGTTTTTACCATCGCCATCGTCGGTATCTCCTCGTCCCTTTTTCGTTTCGTCGTCCTCTTTCACTCCAGAAGAAGAGGAGGACAGGTGCATCGATTCCAGTTGGTGCTCCATGATGTTTTTCGTAGATGTGTGATGGGTCTTTCAAGTGAAGTCCAAAAAGGAGGCGAAACGCTCAAAAGGAAAAACGAGTGCGCGTAAGGGCGGCGTTACAATTTATTTATTTCTTTCTCTCTCTCCCACTTCTATTCAAAGTGTACCATGTACACCAATGCGATTCTTAAAGACAGCGTATTGTTCATCCGTCGGTTCCGGACACCCTTTTTCGAGCAAGTAGTTTAGGCAATCGGTATGCTCGTAGTAACGAGCGCAAGCGATGTATTGCCAGACGTTAAGAGGCACTTTCGCCTCTTCGACTAAGTATTTGAGGCAATCGAGTTGGTCATAGTTTGCAGCACCTGCCACACAGACGGTCTTTACTGCATCAGATATCTTTCTTTCTTCGACGAAATATTTCAAGATCTCCACGCGACCATTGCATGCTGCTTCTCCTGCCGCTCCTTCTTCCGCCTTTCGCGAAGGTTTCACTTTGTCGAAAAGAAATCGAAGACAGTCGAGGTTTCCTTCAATAGCAGCATATCTACACGCCTTTTCTTCATCATACGGACAACCATTGTCAAAGCAATACTTCAGTATCTCGAGATTACCTTTACGTGCTGCCTCAATAATCGTCCATTCATCCCACTTGCAATGTTTCACTTCTCTCGCCCACTTGAGAAACTCGAGTCTGTTCGTTCCAGTAACTTGCTCGGAAAACCAGGCTTGATCCATCACTCTTCCTCTCTCATCTTTCTCTCCCCCAAAGGGTATGTCATTCCACACCCATTCCAACGTTGAAATGGATGAACATTCGTAAACAGCCCCACGTAATGTCAATACGTCTACCCTGGCATACTTAAGCACATCCAAACTCTCTCTATTCACCTTTGAAAAGAAAAACCGATCCGTCGCATCCAATTTCGGCATCACATGCGAGACAAACACATCCTTATGATGCGTCACCAATCCCGTCCAAATCGCCGTCGGTCCGAGCTTCAACCGCTCCACATCCGCCACAGCTTCCTTCGCGATCATCGCCTCTTCTCTCTCCTTCTCCTTTTCCCTCTTCGCCTCCCCGGATATACTGTTCCCCATCGGTTATTGATTTTAAGTCAACCCCCCGAGAAGCGTTTTTTGTGAAGTGGTGTGGAAATTTCCCCGAAATCCCCTCAGTGTAAGACTCACACATCCTCGCGCGTAAAACGAGAGTCATCGTCACAAAATGTCCACAAAACCGACTTTTGCAAAGACCACCCCGAATGGTGCACGCCGCGCTGGCGTTGCAAACGATGGGCAAAAACTCGCGCGATTATGTGCTCGTTCTTCTTCTTTTTCTTCTTCTCAAAGTAAATGCAGAGGGAAAAGATGCACGAGCGGAACGTGCTGCACGAAAGCGTCGTCGTCGTCAAAAGATGAAGCGTCTTCAACAAACGTCCGATACGAAGGCATCGCGCTCCCGACGTTATTAAACAACATCCCACACACGAGAGAAATCCGACGTTTTTTTTACGACGACGCCACGGAGAGCGTTTTGAGAGCGATTAAAGATGACAGAAATGTGCGCATGAAAGTCTTTACTGAATTCCCGGAGATGAACGTGGAAGGGGACGTGTTTCGAGCGGGAACGTTGTTAGAGATGGTGCGAACGATGGCGACGGAATTAGCGAGGATGGAGAGGAAAGACGGGAGTGGTGGGAAGCAGAGGGTGAAACTGTGCGTCCAAGGGAGCATGGGGACTGGCGTCTTTCAAGGCTTGCCGCTGGCGCTGAGCGGGATATCTCGCTTGATCGATTTGATGGATTGGGAAGAAGACGTGGCGGAGAGAATTAGCAACGGGGCGATTGGGAAAGACCACGCGAAAGACGACGAGGACGTGTTTATACTCATTTGCCCGCAGAATATCGTCGGGTATAGCATATTACCGTACATGGAAGAAATGATGGAAGTCGCGGGTAATCGACCGATGATTTTGTTAAATCCAAAGCTCGGCGACATTCAAAGCGCCGGGAACGTCATGTCCATTCGAGGCAGGCAAGGACGAATGGAATTTGCCAACAGTTGGGAAGAAATATACCATTTCCGCTTGCTCTACCGCAAACCGTTCTTTTTCCCGATATACGGCGCGCTCCGGAAAAGCTATTCGAGCGCGGAAGAAGACGATACGTGGGAATTGTACAAACGATTCGGCAAAATGGACGACGAGTATTATCAGTTGATGGAGGTGTATAAGAAAGAACCGAATCCAGACCAGATGACCAAAGTTATTTGGGGGAAGCGGTAATGTGGTGTTGTCATAGCTTCATCGATGAGAGTGTAGTTTTGTTGTTAGTAGCGTGTTTGCGAAATTCTCGTCATAATAAACCTTTAACTCACGCACACACACACACACACCAGATACTACATATTTACCCTCACGCGATGACATCCTCTCATCACGACCTCCCTTCCTCTTTGGAAACTGCCGTCCTCTGCGAGTCGGTCAAAATGCCCGACGACGCGCCGTTCATTCGAGGGTACGACTTTGCTCCCCCTGCTTCGTCGTCGTCGTCGTCTTCAGACGCCAAAAACGGCGCAAAAACGGGGAAAAGTGGTGGCGGCATCTGTTACGAAACCTTACTCGACTCTCTCTTAACGACTGGATTCCAAGCCACCTCTTTGGGGATGTGCATCGAGGAAGTGAACAGAATGCTCAGGTGGCGATTATCGGACGAAAAGAGAACGACGACGGAAACGAAAGAAGGAGGAGAGGAAAACACGTTCGAACCTTCCCGCGACGATTTGTTGACGGACGAAGAGAGAAGTGAAATTCGGACGAAAATTTTTTGCGGGTTCACGTCCAACTTGACTTCATCGGGCGTCCGAGAAACGTTGTGCTACTTAGCCAAGAACAAAATGATCGACGTGTTTTGCACGACCGCGGGAGGAATCGAGGAAGATTTCATCAAGTGCCTCGCGAAGACGTACATTGGGGATTTCGCGCTGAAAGGCGCAGACTTGCGAGAGAAAGGATTGAACAGAATAGGGAACTTGTTAGTCCCGAACGATAACTATTGCAAGTTTGAAGATTGGTTGATGCCTCTTTTAGACAAGATGTTGAGCGAGCAAAATGAGAAAGGCACGCACTGGACGCCTTCGTCGTTCATTAAACGATTAGGTTTGGAAATTAACGACGAGACGTCGGTGTTTTATTGGTGCGCGAAGAACGACATCCCGGTGTATTGTCCGGCGCTCACCGACGGTTCCATCGGCGACATGCTCTATTTTCACTCGTTTAAAAATCCAGGTTTAATCATCGATTTAGTCAAAGACATTAAAAACTGTAACGACGAAGCGTTTCTCGTCAAGCAACCTCGAAAAACTGGGCTCATCATATTAGGAGGCGGTGTCGCCAAACACCACATGGCGAACGCGAACCTGATGAGAAACGGCGCCGACTTCGCCGTCTACATGTCCACGGCGACGGAACACGACGGCTCAGACAGCGGTGCTCGACCGGACGAAGCCGTCAGTTGGGGGAAAATTACCTTGGACGCGAGACCGGTCAAATGCTACGTGGATTGTACCATCGGGTTTCCGTTGTTAGTCAGCAGGACGTTCGCCAAACCCGGAGGCGATTGGGTTCCCAAGAAGGCTTGAAATTTGTAGAGAACAAAAGTCCTCATTTATATTGTTTGTAGTAGTAAGTCAGTAGTATTCACATTAAAACCATGGCGTTGTCAAAAGCAGTCACTCTCGACGACGTCTCGTTTCCATTTTCTTCTTCTTCCTCCTCTATCTCCTCCGAGTCCGGGTTATCCTCCGAAGTTATCCAAGCGTACGAAAACATCGGCTTCGTCTGTTTGAACGGATTTTTACGCGAAGAGGAAACACAAACGCTTCTTCAGCGCGCGAAAACGCTCGAGCGAGACCATCATCGCCGCGAGAAAACGGAGAATACGTCCAAAAAAACCGTGTTCACGACCGGGGAGAAGAAACAAGCGTCGAGTTGTTCGGACGAATACTTTTTAAACAGCGCTTCGAATGTTTCGTATTTTTACGAGGAGGAAGAAGAAGAAGGAGAAGAGACTTTGAATAAAATCGGCCACGCGTTGCACGATTTGGATCCTGCATTCGGTGCATTTTCACGAAGCGAGAAGATGAAGCGATTTTTAGAACAGTTGGGTTTAGTCAAGCCGACTCCGGTGCAATCGATGATTATATTTAAAAACGCGCGGTGCGGCGGCGAAGTCGTGCCTCACCAAGACGATACGTTTTTGCGCACCGGGCCGGAAAAGAGTACGATTGGCGTTTGGGTCGCGTTGGAGAAGTGCACGATTGAGAATGGGTGTTTGCGAGCGTTGCCAAGAAGCCATTTGAATGGAACGAGGAAGCGGATGTTTGTAAATCACGATGCGGAAGTGAGAAAGGTGCAGTTTTCGAACGACGGCGACGGCGAGGAAGTTGAGTATAACATAGAAGAGTTCGTGCCGTTGACAGTCGACGCGGGAACGTTAGTCTTTTTGCACGGAGAGAACGTGCACTGGAGTTTAGCGAATACGAGCGATAAAAATCGAATGGCTTACAGCGTGCATTACGTGGACAGTGGGAAGGACTCGTGCGTATGGCTAAACGATAACTGGTTACAACGACCAGAGACGTTTCCGTTCAAATGTCTTTGATAAAAGCGGCTAGGGCAGGTGTGTAAATAAATATAGTGTACAACAGTAATGTATAAAGTAGCTCTCATCTATTCCGCGCTTTTTGCTCGACGGCATACCTCGAAACCACGTCGAGAGTTTGGTTTTCGATTATTTCCTGCACATACTCTTCCCCGCCGAGAAGTTTCGCGCACATCGTTCGCGCTTTCGCGGCTGCTTCTCGGAGAGATTCAAACGCTGCCGCATTTTTCTCAGATATATCTGTTATCGCATTGATGTTGTCGTGAATGGTATACGTATCTGGAAGGCGCACGGGGACTTGCGTGAGTAACGCGAGAAGAGCACTGGATGCGTCGTTGAGCTGCATTTCAGCTCGCGAGAATGCAGCCTTCAATTCTTCCTCGGTTATGTCCCCGATTTCATTTAGCAACTCTTCGAATCCATCTTTTTCTTTTTCTTCTTCTCCTCCGTCGTCGTCGTCGTCGTCGTCATCTCCACTGAACGTGTATGCGCGCACTATCATCTCAATCGTCTCAATCTTCTTCGCAAGCATCGCCCTCGCTTCTGGTCGTTCGGCGACGAGTGCAATGAGTGTTTCTAAAATTTCAGCCTGTAAAAGGAGCGAAGCGTACGCGTCGTCCTTTTCCTCCAAGGCGTTCGATAGATTCTTCATCCGAATTTTATCATCGTGCTCGTCGCTCCAATCCGCATCCTTGGTTTTATCCCGCATATTCTTTCGAATGGCACCGTAAAAGTTCAAGAATGCGTCTTCTAAGCGCTCGAGTTCTTTCTTTTCTCGTGTATCATCGTCTTCCTCTTCGAGGTGTTGGCGACGACGAGGTCGCCCCGGGCGCGACCGCGTTGTCTGCTGATTTTCGAGCTCCCGGGTGCACACGTCCACGAGCATCTCGATAAACGATACGAACACATCGTGTTCGCTCGAACCATCCGTAATACCAACGGTGCCTACACAAAGCAACGCGCCGCGTGCTACTCTCGCCGCGTATCGCTTTTCTTTGTTACTACTCTTCACTCTCAAACTTTCGCCATCGTCTCCATCTTCCTCCTCCTCCTCGTCTCGATGTTGCGCCCTACACAGCGGCACGCCGTTGAAAGATAAGTTTAGAACGTCGCCTAAAATTTCAAAAAGCGTATTCCTGGGCATTATATCTTCCATCAAATACGCGAGCTCTTCATCTTCTCTCCTGTCACCTATGCTGCTAGTACTACCGTTGCTATTTTGACTCGCCCCGCCGATTTTCTTCGTCTTGTTCAAATTTCTCTCCTGCCCGCCCTCCGACGTAGTTATCGTTGCAACGTCGTACGCGCTCAGAACGTTCTCTCGCTTCCTCTCGCTGCCGTCCTTCCCTTCATCTCCAATCATAAAAGCCATTCGAAACAACCTCTTCGAAAATATCCGGTACCTGTTCGCTCTCGAGGACGACATGACGAACAACGTCGCCTCTCGCAACTCGTCCAGAGCTCGCGCGTAGTGCGATTCAATGTTATTGAAATAATTCTTCTTCTTGTTCTCGCTCGCGTCTTTCGCGTACCTAATCCTACCGTCCAAAGTACCACTCACCATGTGCATATTATTGACTGGAAACTTTAAAATCCCCTATAGTATTTTGTGAAAATAGAGGTCAGCTAAATACGAACGACGAGGAAAGAGCGCGCGAAGAAGATGCCGCTGCATCAAACGATAAAGTTAAGGAATCAGTTATCTGTTCTTCGATGAGTCGCGTCACTTTTACGACAGATGACGACGGAGGGGTTACTGTATTAGTCCATCCTTTTCTCCTCCCAAACGCCCTCGCTTTGCGCAGCGCGTGCGAATATATTTCAATCAGCTCCCCTCTCCTTCTCTTTCTCTCTCTTGAATTTCATATCGCCCGGCGCCTTTCGAAAAGGAAAGTGGACGCTTAAAGTCTCCTTTTCGCTACGATGATGTCATAAAGTCGGGCATTTTGAAGAGAGACAGAAGAGGAGAGGAAGAGGGGAGCGTCCTCTCGAAACACATAACAGAACAACACATTTGCGTTGGCGAAAGGGAGAAAAATCCAGAGTAAAAACGTCCAAACGCAATCGTCATCCGGTCGGTATCAGACCTTTTACTACGTTGTTGAATACATCATTTTCCTTTTCACACATCGCGCGTGACAACGAGAGAGGAGCGAAAAGTAGCGCACCTGCGTCTGTTCTTGCGTCTGTAAAGTATCTATGTCTCGCAGCGCGTCATAAAAAGCATGCACACTGAGGTAAAAAGTGTGCATCACGTGCACGTTTTTGCTCGTCCCACACCACGTCGCGACCACGGTCCCCGCATCATCCGCAGTCTCCGTCGAAACCGTCGGCGTCAAACTCGAATCGTAAGAAAAGCAACTCACGGAACGAACGACGTAAACGACGACGACGCAAAAGAGGAGGAAGAATCGTACGAGAAATTCGTCCACAAAATAACAACCCCGCGCGTAAAGTTTGGGACTAAAATCCATCGCACGTTACACCACCACGCGTTTTCAAAACACAAATCCTACGCGTACCAATGGCAGGCATTTTGCGCGCGGTCGGAACGGTACGATTATCGCGACGTCGTGAGCGAAGAAGCGGAGACATTTTTGAGCGCGTTTCACTTTAAATTGGAAGACGGGTGCAAACGATTCGAGCGAGACGTGAAAACTGGGAAAGCGGCGAAGGATTGGGACGCGGCGAGCGCGAACCATCCGACGTTAGGGTTAGTCGCGATCGTCGCGAGTTGGAAAGCGACTGTAGAAGCGGTGTGCGGGAAGCCTTGGCTGTTTGAAGATGAGGAAGAAGAAGAGTGAATAAAGTCTCGCGTCCGAACGTTATCGTCTTCGAGCGCTTTTAGTACGTAGCGGAGTAGTACATATAGCAGAGCATTTGCATTAGGTGTAGTAAATAAAAGTCGCGCATCCTTATTAAACTCGCGGTTCATAGAAAGCAACACTCACCCACATCCTCGTGTGCTCACTTTTGTTGATACGTGTGTCTGGTCGCGTACGCGCTCAAAAGCGTAGTCTCCTCTCTTTCTGAATTTTAATTAGACGAAGTTTTTCGATTTCCTTCGAATTTTTTCGTGCGTTCGTCAAATACACATCCTCCCTGTTCGGTTTGCGCGCGCGCGAACACCGGACTTCTCAAACGCGACGATTGATAAAAATCCATTTAAAGTTTGTTGCGCGCGCGCTTCACAAAGGTCGCGGCAGAGGTACGTTTAAAAAGTTACCACTCGCGTTTGAGAGAGAGCGGCGAGAGAGAATTGCGCGAGAGATTCCGTTTTGCATTACTTACGAGAACGTTCGAACATTCGAATTCAAATAGACACAAGAAGAAGTAGTCGCGCGTCGCGCTCGTGCGGGTGCATAGATTTGAAAAAACTCGAAAGTTGCTCTTCTCTGCGCGGTGTCTCTCAGTGCATATAACAGAACAGAATAAATCACAACATGGAGGAAAACGAGGCGAACTTAACGGAGTACGAACTCGAGCGGAAACGAAAGATCGCGCGCAACCAAGCGCTCATCGCGCAACTCGATCTGAAATCGCTCGCGAGCAAGTCGCGCCTCCGGAAAAGCCGAAGAGAGTTATCGATGCCACGGGTAACGGCGAGAATGCGAATAAGAGAGGGCCGAAAGGCGCGCACGCGAGGAAACGGATGAAACCGCAGAGGTTTTCCAGTCGAGCGGATAAATTGAAAAAGCAGCAACGACTGACGAGTTGGAAAGGGCAACGAATCGGGAGTTTGAGAGCGCGGTTACTCGACGGGAGAGTCGGGGCGAACACGAACGTGGTGACGACTGAAGTCATCGCGCTCGGGAGGTTAGATGCGAAAGAGAAAGAAAGCGATACTGTTGCTGTGGAGGATGGAGGAGGAGAAAATGGGACTCCGCGCGCGTCGTCGACGCCGACGGCGGCGAAAAACGACGGCGGGGCGCACAAGGAGTCCATGCAAACGTCGGATTTTCTCGCGATTAAGTATAACATGTCCATGGGGAAGAGTCACCTTAAAAATGTGCCGCAGCAAAAAAAGAGAGGACGACCGCGATTAGACGAGATGGAGTGGGGAGTTGAACAGAAACCACCGGCGTACGTGATGGCGGAGAACGCTTTGATTCCTCGAAGGTATTTAGCCGAAGGCGAGTATTTTGACGAACCGTACTCCGCGTGGGTGGATGAACATCAAAAGCATCACTTGATTTGGGGAAAAGACGATGCGAGTAAATCTCAAAAGAGCGTGCAAACGGTCGAAGAAGGCGTGGATACGCCGAGTGAAGCTGCGGTTCTTATTTTGGAGGAACTGCAACGGCGCGAATTTGAAAAGTGGGAATCGGAACGCGAGGAAAATTTGAAAACAGCCATCGCTCAAAAAATCGCCGTGAGGGAAGACATGTTAACGGAAGCGTATTATCCGTACGGACGAGACGCGTTACCGTCTCGTTATAAAAACATGAAACCAATCAACTGGTATCAGCAGCAGCAGCAACAACAACAAAGGAACGCTAGTCAAATGAACACGAAGAAAATATCGGCGATTTTCGCAGACCCGACTTCCGAGGAAGCGAGAAAAATGCGATTAAGGCAAGAGCTTGAAAAGTCTGAAACGACGACCAAAATTAATCCCTCGGCGCGTGACTACAGTGGTGTTTTGCAGTGTTCGACGTGTAGTAAATCGTACAAAGACACACCAAAAATGCGCGCAGGACAATTTGAGGGCATGGATCATCTGTGCACGGCGTGCGGATTGTTTTACGCGACGTTTGGAAGAAAGCGACCGATGGAGATGAAAGAGTTTGAGGAGTTGCCAATCAATGTTCAAAAAGAAAAGCACGCCGCGTTCGTAAAGCTAGAGGAAGAGGCTCGACTGAAAGCTATAGAAAAAAGTAAGCAAGAGGCGGCAGAAAACGCGCCGCCACCAGAGTCGGCTACGGCCGCGGCGCCGGCGTCGGCGAACGAAGACGCGAAACCAAAGTTAGTGTTCACGATGAAATCCCCTTCAGCAGGAGGAGAAGGAGAAAATGCACGCACACAGCCTTTATCCAGTGATACCGGTAACATCAATAGCATTAGCACGAATGGAATCGCTGAAGGAATTCAGAAGAAAGAAGTCAAAGCTGAGTTGGGGGAGACGACGAAAGTAGCAGAAGGAGACGCCCCAAAAGTCGTCGTCGGTGGCGAAGAGCAACGCCAGCCTCAACAACAACGTATCAACGAAACTACTGACGTCAAAGATACCGCCACTGCGGTCACAGAAGCCACAAAGCCGTCGCTGAAAATAGTCATGCATCGCTCGCACGCTGCGCCTGATGGCACCAAGGAAGGTGGGGAAAAAGAAGGTGGCGGAGGAGAAGATTCAGGCGCGACTGCGGTTGAAGTTAAGCGAGAAGCAGATGGAAAAGTAGAGGAAACGAAGACGCAAGAAGTGAAGACAACTGTCGTGACGGGCAATTGGATTTCTGCCAAGTTCATTGGTTTAAATCACTGCAGAAGATTGGAATTTGCCGAGCACGTTCAAAAAGCGATTCCTAAAATGGGCGAAATGACGAAACTTCTCACGTTGGTCGGCGCTGGATTGATGACGAAAGATATGGTCGAGGAAGGAGTCCTCCCAGATAAAGACGCAATCTCTCAAATGCAACCGTGGATTGCGCAGTTGAACCCGACGAAGCTTCCAGCGCGATATTTAGTAAACGCGAAGTTTCAGATACTACCACCGGCGTGGTCGAATCCAGATGTCGGTTCCGATGCTTTAATGTTTGCGGCGAACATTGTACACACGACGCCACTCATGATCAATCCGACAAAGTTGAGAAAGTACGAGCCGAAAGATATCGATGGTGATATGCTATTCGGATACGGTCAGTATCACGTGCAAGATTCGTTGATAGCCTTTCGCGACCGCGATGAAGAATGGCAAACTCCCGTTCCCGCTTCGAACGAAAATAATAACGAAATGGATGAAGACGTACAAGACGAGTTGGATGCTATGCGAGACTACAAGGAAACCTTAGAGCGCGAATCGCTCTACGAAGAAGAGTGCGATCGGACGTTATACATTCAAGGTGTCAACAAAGCAATTTCTTCAATTCAAAAGGTCAGATTAAAAGAGTCGCGCGATACCGAACGCATAAAAGAGCGGAATAGACGCGCGAAAGAGCAAGAAAGCGAGAAAAAACGTTTACGAATGCAGATGGCGTTGCAACCAGTCCGGTTCATGACGCCGAGAGAACGCGAGAAGTATTTGCACGAAAAGCAGCGCAAAATAGATGCAAAGAACGGGAAGATACCTTCTGATGAGTCGGGTAAACCGTTATTAAAGGTTACGATGAAGAATCCGGCGGCGAGGCCGGTGAAAGGACGCGCATACACGCCGAAGGAAATTCCTATCATTTGTGGTAAATTAACCGGGGTGCTATTGACGAATGGTCGACCGCGCGTTGATTTGAAGTGTAGAATCGATTGTTCCGGCGAGCAAGTTGGGGTTACAGAATTCGAAAGGAAAGGAGGCTCAAAGAGTAAGAAGTGGAAGAACTCGATAAAAATGAGACTTGACGATGAGATTGATGATTCAACCGGGATCACGCTTGGTCATCACCTGATTAATTCTGGGAAGGAGTTAGACAACAACGGAGAGATCATAAATAAGAAAGTTGCCGTATATCGGTCCTCCGACGATGGATTTCACATTGGAACCATCACGAAATTCCTCGAGAGCTCTGGCGAACATCGCGTCGAGTACGAGAACGGGAAGCCCGAGGAGTTGTATCTATTCTTGATGGATTTGAAATGGGAACCGGAAGTTCTCGATGAAGAAGCAAACGCAGCGGAAGAGGCAAAAGAGCAAGCAAAGTTAAAAGAGGAAGAAGACGAGAAGAAGAAGGAGGAGGAGGAGGAGGAGCAGAAGAAAAAAGAAGAGGAGAAAAAGGAGGAAGAAGAAGAAGAAGAAGAAGAAGAAGAAGAAGAAGAAGAAGAAGAGGAAGATTTTGAAAACTTGTCGGACTTGGAGCTGGTTCAGAAAATCGGAAAGCCAGCCGGTGCGCCTGGAATATCTGGAGCAAAGTATCCCATTTCGATCGGTCCGTTCGAAGTGTACACCATTGATGATATCGGCGTGAGCAAACATAATCCAATGCGCATGTCAGAGCGAAGAAAATGCCTCGAGATTCTAAAAATCGTCCGCGGCGCCGAAGGGAAGGGGAAAGGCGGCGCAAACGCTTCAAAGCGCTTCCTCACAGAAATGTTTGAGCACCTTCCCCAGAAGTCACACCTTCCAGAATATTATAAAATTATTAGGTACCCAATTGACATAGCCACGATCGAATTCTCATTGAAGTCGGGAGTGTACGCCTCGCCGTGGTGGTTCTTCGTTGCCTTGGAGCTCGCGTTTGCAAACGCGCAGAGATACAACGATCCCGCGACTCAAATGTACGCGGACGCAGCGGCGTTGAGAGAATGCATGCATCGTGCTGGAAAAGAACTTTTCGGATCAGATGTTCCGTTCCCTACAGCCGGTGGAGATATCTATGACGACGTCGAAGAACCGAGAGAGTACAGAGAGACTCGCATAGTTCCTTACGAAATCAACGATGAGGAAAATCCGTTTGCGGGAGACGATGTTGTCTATCGTGATCATCGAGAGATTATATCCGATACGTCAGGGTTATATCATCCGCCAGCACAAATTTCTCCAAAAGTCATTCGCGAAGAAATCGAGCGTGAAAAAGCTGCCATCGAAGAATACGGTTACGAAGCCGCGCATGAGCAAGAGAACGAGCAACCTGCAGGCGGTGGCGTAAGAGGTCGGACGAAAATCAGGTACGAGAACAAACCGATGGAAATTCCATCTTTGAAGATCGGTAAATACAAAAAGCGGCGCAGATCGAAGGGGGATACCAACGATGCATCTTCTGAAGAGGAAGAGTATGACTCTGCTGCTTCCGATTCTGATTTCACGGGTAGGAAGAAGAAATCGATCGGTAACGCTACTACGGCTGGAGGTAAAAAGCGTGGTCGTCCTTTTGGAACGAGGAAAAACGGCACAAATGATACTACGATCGTCGCAATCAGTCTGTTAGAGAGATACTCTCAACTTGGAACAAACGATTTTATGGAAAAGATTGAAGCAAGAGGAGGTGGCTCTGGTAAAGAATGGGCGCGAGGCGGTCGAAAAACGGCGGCGTTCACTGCGTACATGCGCAACAAATCGGATATTTTCACGGAAGTCACCAGCGCCGGAGGCGGTATTTGGACTTTAGCGAAAGGAATTTCCGCGGATAAAGCGAGAGAAAAACTTGAACCGCGCCATCTACCGAGCCGTGCGGCGAGAAGACAACGTTCCTCAGGCGCCGAAGGTGACGACGATGACGACGACGATTACGACGAAGAGGAGGAAGAAGACTACGGCAGAGAAGCCAAAGTTTCGAAGAATGCCACCATCGCGCACACAAACGCAGATGGAGGAAGTGCATGGGAATGGAAGAATACCGATGGTACAATGACGCAGAAAGCAACAACCGCGTGCCATTCAGTTCTTCGGGCGATTCGCTCCGCTGTCGAACCGGAAACCAAGCGTCTTCGAAGTGAACTCTTCGAACTCCTTCCTACGCCAAAAGTCCTTCCAGAATACTACAAAGCGATTGCCAATCCCATCGATTTGCGAAGCATAACGAAATGTTTGAGAGAAAATGGTTACCCGACCATCTGGTCATTTCTTCTCGCTATCGAACTGTGCTTCTCGAACGCTCAAAGCTTCAACGAAGAAGATTCACAAATTTACGAAGACGCCGAAGAGATGCGTAAAGTCGGGAACGACGCGCTGAGACAACTCGTGCCTGGCCATCCCGTTCCGGTCAGAGATTCGTGTTACGACATGGCCAGTGCAATTGAGCCACCGTGGGAGAATGTCAAACCAAAATTGACGTTTACCATGAAGCAAAAAGACCAAGACGTCGCCAAAGCTCTCCACGCGCTCCAACCAAGTGGAAAATGCGGAAAGTGTTCCGTTTGCGCGATTAAAAAATCGCCCTCCAAAAGTAAAGGAGCCGCCGCCGCCGCCGCCGAAAAGTGCATCACGAACCGAATGCTTCAAGTCGCGCACGACACCAATTTAGACCTAGCGCTCCTCGCCGCGAAAGGCCAGAACGCCGTCGGCGTCAAGCTCGAAATCTTCTGGCCTGGAGAAGACACGTGGTACTCCGCCGTTATCAAAAGCTTCGACGAATCGACGTGCGAACACGTTTGCGAGTACGTCGACGACGACGTCGAGGAAAAGCTCGCCTTGTGGGATGATTCCAACTGGGAAGAAGGAACGAAACTTAGAATTCCATAATAGTAATACTAAAACATCAGATAATACTACCGGTAGAACACGCAAAGCGTTACTAAATAAAGAGTCTTCTTCTGTGCGTTTTCTTTCGCATTCGTTCTTGGGTTTCCTGGGTGCCCAGATTTTGGATCGATTTTTTTGAATTTCTCCTCAAAAAAAAAGAGCGGTTCCGGTTCTTTTGAATACCTACTGCTACACGTCACACGACTTACTCGTGATGGGATTCAAAGAGATCTTCTCCGCGCAAAAGAAGAAGCCTCCATCGAAGGAGGATTTGGCGAGTGCGAGTGCGAGTGCTGCTGCTGCTGCGACGACCGCGACAACAACGAGCGCGAAACAGAAGAAGAAAAAGAATAGGAAGACGAAGCAAAACGAAGAAGAAGACAAAGAAGAAGAAGAAGAAGAAGAGAAACGAACGACGAGGACGACGAGGACGGGTGGTCGAGGTAAAAAAGCGCAGCCGTCGTTGCCGACGTTGGACGTGCGCGATGATATCACCTCGAGAAGAGGAGGAAAGACAGCAAGAAGTCCTACGGCGGCGAAACTGGCCGAGATGAAAAGTTCTTTGCACGCGAAAAAGTTGAAGAAGACGAACGAAGAAGAGGAGGAGATGGAAACAGAGAAGAAGGAAGAAGAAGAAGAAGAAGAAGAAGAAGAGGTATTGTTGACGAAACTGTCGCGAAATATGCGCGAACTGAAACGCGCGTTGGACGCGGCGGATACCGTGGAAGATCAAACGGAGCTTTTCGGTAGGTTGAGAGACGTAGAGATCGCGCTGAAAGCGATCGAGGTTTCCGAGGACGTTTTGGCTGCGAGTACGACAGAGAAGGAAAGGTTGAATTCTTTGGACGACGAGGAGTGGAGTCGGAAAAAGTGCACGTATTTCTCAAAGTGCATGATTCGATGCTGGAACGTCGCGGTGGTGAGCGATGCGAAAACGACAAACGTTGGGGCCGCCGTTGTTTCTATAAACGTGCGCGAGAAAGTACTAGAATTGCTCACAGAGGCAAAGAGCGCGTGTGATGTAAACGGCACCATCATCGATGGAGACTTACTGATATCTTTGAGTGGGAAATTAGCGGAGACGTGCTACGAGTGCGCTCGGTTTTCAATGGCAGAGAAGTACTTCAAAAAGGCGTTGGAAGGGACGCGATTTGATTGTGATTTCTCCGAAGACGAGTCTCCTTCGAAAGAAGAGTTGAGAGATCACGAGGAAGATGAAGAAATTTTCTTCTGCAACTTCAAAGTCGCATCGCTACGAGGAGCGAACTTTATTCGCTTGAACGACTTATCGAAAGCGTCTTCGATGTTTGCGAAGTGTGCGAGAACGTTACTGTTCGCAAATGCGATGTCGTCGAGTAGCGAATCAGCGAAAAAGGCACGCATGGTTTCTATATTTTTCGGCGCCTTGGAGAAGTTGGCAAAAGACTTGGAGGATCTCGATATATCGAGCAACGAGGATGGGGATGGCGAACCGACAAAAAGGAAGATGATGGACGTGATTAAAGTAGCCTTGGAGAATTTGATTGAAGTCGCAGAGACGATTGATACATCAGTTTTCCCGCTCGCGACCAAGAAAAATATGCAAACTCGAGCGGCGAAAGTTTGCGTATTCTTAAACGAAGATGCTTCTAAACATCTCAACCTGGTTGAAGATGATGATAAAAAGAAAAGTAAAGATACGATAAGTACGATTGAAGACGCGCAAACGTTACTTCTCTCGGCGCAAACGTCGCTTTTGAACGATGGGAAAGTGGATTATGCAGAAAAATGCGCCCTTCGCGTACTCGGCGAAGATGGCGACGCAAAAGACGAAAGATTTGAGAAGACGAGAACGTTGCGAACGTTCGCTTCCGCTGCGTTTGTACTTGCGCTCGCGACGAAAAACGTTAACGCTGGCATAGAGCGGATTGAGAAACGTTTGAAAGCTATTCAAGCTGTGAAAGACGACGAGTGCAAGTTTGCGCTCATCGCAAGCACGTTCTGGGCAGCGTTTTCAATCACATCTTCAGCATCGTCAACGTCACTAACGAACGAAGAAAACGAATATACCGCAATCAAATACGCCGAGCGATTACTAACTCCTTCTTCGCTCATAACTCAAATATTGACGTCCAGCGATTCGAAGGAGAGCTCGCCTCTGCTCGCCCGAGCTCGCGCCTTGGCGTGGAATTACGCGGTCGATCTCGAACTTATCGCTGAAGCGGCTTATCGAGGGGAAAATGCCAAAAAATTGGCTAAACTCGCGCACGACGCATTTGACAACGTCGTAGCAATCGATAAATTATGCCGCGAAGCAGGGTTTATCTCAGAAAATAAGGAGTCGATTGAATGCCAAAGCTTTCAGAACGACGAAGCAGACGCGCTCAAAACGCGAGCATTTTGTGCTCTGAGCGCGTCGTCTCCTTCTGATGATTCGTCGCTCGCATTGGCTTCTCACGCAGTGCAAGCGCTCGAGGCGCACGAAAGCCGAGAGATGCGTTTGGTTTCAGCATCTACCGCATTACTTCGACTCAAACTTTGCAGAGCAGAGTTGCAAAATTTACGTTGCAAAGAAAAAGACGCCACTCTCCAAGAGGAGGAAAACACCATTACGCAAGGCAAATCTGCTCCTGGTAGCAATAATAAGACGATGATCGTCTCGCGCGTCAAAACTGCATTTCATACGGTTTGTCGGGTTGGAGACCCAAATGCAATCATTTTTGCAGCTTCCGAGCTCGATGCATTGGCAGATGCGGAAATTATCGCCGACGCATTAAGGTCGGCCTGGGACGCGTTGATAACTTTTTGTGAAAAGAAGAAGTTGAACGCACCGCAGCAACAACAACAAAAGACGACGATAGAAAAACAAGACGAAGATAACATAAAAAGTTTGAAAAACGAAGCGATGGTATTTCGTGCGTATCTCGCGCATGCGTGGAGAAGCTTGTCAACTACCGGAACGATGACAACTATCGATCCATCGAAATTTTTCGTAACGTTAGTCTCCGACGTGACGCGCTGGCTGGCGAGAACAGCAAAGATTCCAATGCTCCTGAAAATATTTCCCGAGAGCCTCGTCATAATCGATATTGTTTTCGATTTGGTTGATTTATGCTTACAGCGCGCCTCGAAGGAAAAATCTACATCGTCGTCGTTGTCCTCCTCCTCCTCCTCCTTGATTGATTGCGTCAGACGTCTCTCTTTCGCCGCCGCCCAACTACTCGAACGCGTCCAATCTTCACAAGAATACGACAAAGAAGCGTCTCCGGCATCCAAATTTCGCGCAAGTTGTATGAGTTTAACTTGCTTTCAGATCGCGATTGCTGCCATGCTCGACGGGATGCGCGAAGATGATGAAAAAGCGCTCTCAAAGACGGAAAAAGCGGTTGCTAAGTTTCAAGAGTGCATCGAAAAAGCGAAGGAGGAATACTCAAGTGACGTTGGACAGATGGAAACAATACGCAAATACGAAGACAATTTGATTGCGTACGAGTACGCTGTGCTGAACTTGCAGAACAAGCGAAAAGGTGCAACGTCTTTGAGTGCGGAGGAAGTAAAAGCGTTTTGCAATGGACCGGGTTCGAAAGTTTCCTCTCCGCGAGTATTACTACGATTATGCGAAGACTACCCGGATAACAAAGCAGCCGGTTCCGTAATTAACAACATCATCGTCGAACGCATATTAGAAAGTGCAAACAAGCGAGAAGCTTTTGATGGTATCACGCTAGCTGCTGCCTTTCGCAGACTCTTCGCTGCAGAAGAGCAAAACGAAAAAGCGCTACAACTATTTTCCTTACTCTCTACATTGAAGCCGCCTCAAAGTGGTACGAATACATTGGTATTACCCACCGCTGAAGCAGAATATTTAGTTTCGTTGGCATTCAATCGAGCAACGCACATGGAAAGATTGGAAGAGCCGGAAAAGGCGTTAACGTGGGTAAAATCCATCGAGAAAGTTATTGAAAAGAAGAAAGACACGGAAGAAGAGGACGAGACCACTTTTCTCTCGAGATCCTTACGTCCGACTTTTGTTGAAATATTGGCCGAGAGGCTTCGAGATGCGGAGGCAGACTTACAAGGAGAGATTGAGGTGAGAGTGTGAACTGTTGAATACACATATTAGAGAGACAGAGAGAGAGACGCAAACAACTCTTAAATACATGCATAAACATACAATCGAAGTGAACTACGTTATTAGCCCTAAGTAACCATCGCTATCCCAACTTTAATCATTTTGGCAAGTTCTACCGCCGCATTCAAATCTAATCCGGAAACGATCAAGCCTTCGGATACCCAAACTTCCGCGTTAGTCCATCCCACTTTTCTTTGTCGAACGACATCTGGGTTTACATTCCTAAGGAAAATCGTCACACCCACAATGCTTTCATCAAATGGTAAAAACTGGACCGTGTATCGATTAACGCAGATCTGGCCGTGGCATTTTGATCCGTTGGTTTCTTTTCTATACACGTCTTCGAATACTTTTAGCTGCGGATCACTATTCGGTAAAAGGTTGAATTCGCGTGGAGGTGCTGGGATAATGGACGACTGATACGAAATCTCGCTCTTGCTCCCATCGTCACCGTTGTCTTTTATTTTCTCCCTACGCTTTCCACCTTTCGGTGCGAACTTGTCGTGAGTTCGCAACGTCGTTACGAACATGTCTCGTTCGATCGCTCTCTTTTCCATGGCATACGAAATTTCTTCGTCGCCAAACTCGGATAAATATAGAGATGTGCGATCGTCGAGCTGCATATGCACTCCCGGAGTCCCGTCTTCACTTTCGATACGTAACAGTGCGCACATTCTGTCCACTTCGCAAACCCATTCCCTTTGATGCAGGTGCTCATGCGCAATTTCAGCGCTCTCGAAACGAATACCGAAACTAAACGTGGTAAATCCAACCGTGCTTGACGTAACGAACACGCAACCTCGCATACCAAAATCTGAGCGACACGGCCAACATCCGAGCAAAGCTTGATCGCCTTCGTGTTTCGAGCTTGCATTGTAAGTCTTAATGACGCGAGCGCAAAGCGAACGCGCAAGAGATTGAGAGCCGCTCCGGACAACATCTCGCGCCCACTCGTCTTTGTCGCCTCTCTGTTTCAGGATGCGAAGTACGTCCATTGAACTCACTCGCTCTCTAGTCTCTTCTTCTTCTGGAACGAGATTTGCAACCTCCATTGTTGGCGTGTACCACAAATCCAAAATCCGGCGAGTGCGTCTTTCTGATTTCTGCACATCTCGAAGGATCCGTGCAGAACCTTCACCGCCGCTTTTCTTTTTGTATTCTGCTTTGAAAAAGTCAGAGACTTCGTCGCAAAGTTGCACGCAACGCGAATGCGTCGATTCCGTAATTTTCGTTCTAGAGGGATCGAAAAAATCGCGGTTCACATCGGAGAAATTTCCAGAATTCTCGCGCGTCAAATCAGCTTTGCTAAACGGGTCAAGTCTTGTACTCAAAACAATTCGTTCGACTGCGTCCAATATCCCAGCATGCAATGCTTTTAACAATATTTTGCCACATCCCGACGACAACGATGTGTGAGCACGGGCGATCTCTGCTTCTATCATGTTCAAGCACCGCGAGGTTGCGAATTTACGTGAATCGTCGTGTGCGTCGAAAATGGCAACCTTCAGATCTCTCGAGACGCGTTGTGAAAAGAGTTCTGCCAGAGCATGGAGCATCTCGTCACGATTCGATTTGAGCTTTTTGTATGCGCTGGATGCGACGTACTGAATTTGCGCGTTCACACTTGAGATGCTTTCCTGATCGATCTCGGCAGTGTTCTCGTGTGCTTCATCATCGTCCTTCTCTTTAGCAATCTTTTTCCAACATCGAGGATACTCTTCCATGAGATTCATAAACCCTTCAAAACACTTATTCGCGTTTGATATTCGCCCGTAAAAGGACCCATCTTCGAACACACTCGATATGCCAACCGACAAGTCTTCATCTCTGGATAATCGCTCGACTTCGCTCTTCCGCGCTCGTTTTATGAGTACTGTGGCGTACAACTTTTGCGCGTCTGAAAATTCCACCAAACTCTCTTTGATCGCGAGAGCGATTTTCTCCGCGTGGAACCTTCTCCTATACTTCGGCTGCATTGAGAAAGCCAATGCCTCATAAGTCTCTGCGCACGCACGCAAAGCGTCTTCACAGGCTGCAGAGTGCATGTCACCGGTGGTGTGGTTCATCGGTATCGGCTTTGGAAAATCGCTGGGACTACCTATACAATGACTCGAAACGAAGCGTTTGAGCTCCTCTGCGGCACATTCCACGGACTCTTGAATGGAAGGATGTACCGCACACTCATACTTTCTGTACGCAGATTTAACAGATTCCGAATAATAACAAGGCACATCTGATGTGCTCGCGTTTAAACCATCACCTTTGCGAGAGAAGAAGGAAAAGCCGCCATTGGGAGGAATCTCTTCTTCGTACGCTTTCGCTAACAGAAAGAGTTCCGTATCGATCGACTTTATAACCTCGTCTTCATACTTTGGATTCAGTCCTTTTTCGCCACATGCATTCAGAGCACCCGCGACTAAATTCAGCGCACGCGATAAGCTTGCTTCAAATGCAAAGAATACCGCATTCGCCTCGCTCGGAAAACGTCCGCGTAACTTTCTGGCGTCACTTTTTGAGTGTTCTATTAAGCTCACAATCAATTTCAAAGTTCCAGAGAGCGTGACGCGACCGATAGCGTCAGAAATGTTCGCATTGAAGCGGTTACGGAATAGATTTATTCCGCATTGACGTGCAATCTTCGAAAGTCTCAAGGAAAGAAAAGTATTCTTAGAAATTCCTCCCAAAGGTTCAGAAACAATCGCCAACATCTCCACGATCAACATCATTTTCTCCTCCCGCGCATTTGATTCCATATCATTCTGGACGTTCTCTATTTTGACACTTTGCGAAACGCCATCATCATCCTCTACATCTTCGTCGTAATCCATATTGTCGAATCCACACGTTTCGAGAGTTCGAACGCACATATCGCGAGTTTCCTTGGCTAGTTTTGTAAAATACACTTTTTCCAATTCGCCGTGCCTCTCCGCTACAATCGCCGCAGCGACGTTCGCCAACGCGTCCCTAAAAGCTTCTGCTATTCTAATATTGATATCTTCTACATATTCGGCTGCACCTTTCCTTTCGTTATCACTATCGTGGTACAAAAGCTTTTCCGGACGCCACTTTTCGAACAGTGCGAACGCCTCGCACACGGCTACTCCAGAACGCGGCACAACATCCTTCTTTTTACAGTGCGTGCGAGCTATATCTCGTAAAACCTCGCCAACAAACGCGCGATAGCTTTCACCGCGACCACAAAGCGCAAAAAATCGCATCGTCGCTATGCCAATTTTCGCGTACTGTAAAATGTCCAAGTCGCCATTCGCCGGTATCAGCGTGAGCAGCCCTTTTTTCGAGAATGCGATGGAATTGTTGCCGTTTTTCCTTTTCTTCTTCTTCTCGTAGGATACGAACGAGTCTACGCTCGCATCGACGGTTCCAATCGAAGTCGTCGCTAGCGTCTCACTGATTGACTCTAAGGCTAAGGTAAGATCACGAGATACACTCTTCAACGACGTATCGCCGATGGAGCCGATTGGAAGGAACACGCGACCAAGTATAGGATAGTTGCGCCTTGGAATGATGGATGCTTTCACCATATTTGTTTCTGTCAATCCAACACCACCAGAAGAATTAGGAACTCTGAAAGAAGGTGGAAATCGATCTGAATCAAATACGCTCCTCCCGAGCTCATCCCTTTCCTCTCTATCCTCAGTAGAAATCAATGCCTCGTTTGCAGATATCTCGTTACCCGCAGCAGTGACGTCAACTACCGCAATTTCGATCGAATGCATTCTATTCGCGACGAAAGACGGCGTCACTGCATTAAATATCGCTTCTTTCATTCCATCTCGCGAATCAAAGGAGGAGTGTGGATACGTCAGCGGCGTCGCTTGTGTTGAAACAAACATTAATATTTTTGCATTGCTTTCGTCATACAGCGTCATCGTCACTTTGACGAGCTTCTTTTCACTCGCGGTAGTATCCTCGGAAGTTCCAACCTTATCGCCTCTCTGCTTCGTTGTCTTCTTATCCTCCGATGCTGCCATTTCTTCTCCCTCGTTATTTGAATTCCCGTCATCATTATCGCTCGCTACGTCGTGGTCAAACTTCTGCTTCTGCTGTTGTTGTTCCTTCTTTGATTTGCGCAAGCCAGCTTTCAAAGCTGCTTTCGAAACCATCCTGGAAAGGCCTTTTAACTTTTTCGGGTTTTCACCAGCTCCATTGTTGCTCCCTATACCACCACCCCTACTACTCATACTATTTCTATTATACTCAACGCCATTAAACTTAAACTTGGAATACTCGCCCGCGTCTGCATACTTGGCGAGCACCGTCACCGCACGAACACCTAATCGCACGACTTTCCTCTCTTCCTCGCCCGCGTATTCTTTCCTCATCCACTCCACGCACCGGTTCATCGCCAATCGTGAGCACCTTTCGTGTTTCTTCCACTCGACCGTCTCCTCACCGGTCCCATTACACGCCATCCGCAATTGCTTCATCTTTCTCATAGCGCGCTCCACCTCGTTGTCGTTATCGCCGTCTTCCGTAAACGCCGTAAACGCCAACGACTCGCACGCCACATCATACGCGCGCCCTTGTATCCCACCTTCGCTCGGAAAAACTTTCTCTCCAGCTACGGACGCCAATAATGTATTCACAGAAGAACTCGAAACGCCAACCGCGGTCGAGGATTGTTCCACGCGCAGCGCCACGTTTGCGATATTTCTCCCGCGGTTATTCAGAGCAATAGGCATCGTCCTCGCCACCAATTCGTTGCTTAAAATTGAAGAAGAAGAAGAAGACGAAGACGAAGACCGCCGCCGCCGCCCGGAGATGGATTCCACCGCACCCTCTCCCATCGTCGTCGCGTTCGATGATTCTTGCAACAACCCCGGCGGTTGCACAACATCATTATTCATCTCTCGTCTCTTTTACTCCTCATCTCGTCTCCTCTTCTTAATGTTGTTGTGTTGTTCTTGCGCGCAAAGTTGTCGTTCGAATTAAATCGCAAAACGCTTTTGATTCGCGTTGTGAAAGATCGAAGATGATGCACGTTTTTCCTCCTCCTGGAATCTCTCTCTCTTTAACGCGTTCGTTGTTCTTCTTCTTCTTCTTCTTGTTTTCCTCTCGTCTTTTCACTCGTTTTGTGTCCAATTCGAAATGGAGAAAAAACGGAGAAAAAACAACACAAAAAGACGCACTCATAGTGAGCAGCTTGGACGACAGTTGCGCAGCGAAAGAAAGAATGTCCGACGACGAGGCAGACGAAAACGACGAGTACCTCTCCCAATTCGTGGTGGCAAAAGTCCTCGAGATTACACAAATCCCGAACAAAGACAACTTAAAAGTGATCAGAGTCGATGCAGGAGGAGGAGGAGAAGACGACGTTTTATCCATCGTGACGAACGCGAAAAACGTCTCGGAAATAGGATTGTTGATAGCGATAGCGAGAGTAGGGGCGACGTTGAAAGATGGGACGGTGATTAAAAAGCAACTGGTTGGTGGGGAAATGAGTTCTGGGATGGTTTTAGACGCGCCGCTGTTGAATTGGAAGAGCGGGAGTCACGGTTTAGCGGCTATTTTACCGTCGGATGAGACGAAACCTATATGGTGGAAAGCGGGGGATAAAGTGCCGAAATCGAGACCGAGGAGCGACGGGTTAGCTGGAAACGACGACGATACTAACGGGAAGAAAGAGGAACCAGTCGTCGATACGATGTTTGCGAGAAAGTTATCAAAAGAAGAGAAGAAAGCGGCTTTGGAAGCGAAGAGAGCGGCGCGAGCGGCGAAGAAAGCCGGAGGAGACGAGTAGGTAGCAGCGTAAATACTTTTAGCAAGCGCAGCGTCTGATCAGTCATCGACTTCTTCTTCTTCTTCTTCTTCTTCTTCTTGCATCATAATCCATTCGGCCATGTCGACGTTTCTGTTTTCCATCGCAACAACGAGCACTTTTTTCTTATCCCACTTCAATCCGTTCGCTCGCATCCATCTCAACGTTTCGAAGTGGTTTCCTCTCGCGCACGCCGTCGCCGCCTTTGCGTCGTGCGGCCAACCCGCGTCAAGCGCAAAACCTAACGCCTCCACGTTTCCAACGCGAGCGATGCTCGCGAACGTTCTTGTTGTCATCGGTACTCCGCACCACTTCGCGTACGCGACGCCTTCTTTACTCGACGCAAACTTGCGAACGCACAGTTTCGCGTATTTCGTTTCGCCGAATTCATTTCGAACGAGCCTGCGTATTCTTTTCGAGCATCTCGAGAATACGGCCACATCTTGATCGTCCAGTTTCGTCAATATTTTCGTCGCGAAGAGGTGTGGGACGTCACCGAGTAAACGCTCCGCCAACGAGAACTCCTCCAACTCCTTTCTTCGAGAAGAAATAGGAGGTAAGAACCGGAAATATTTCTCGCGCAGCTCCTTCTCTTCTCTCTCGATTCTGTGCGCGTCCACGAGAAGATCGATTTCGTCCGGCCCGAGAAACTTCCCGTTGTTGTTCTCTTCGCTCGCGCCGGGGACGTACGTCCTGTTGTGCTTTTCCAAACGATCGATCGCGTCGATGTTTTCCATCATCTTCAGGAATATTTGACTTTTTTTTTCACATTTTTTCAATTTTGAGCGTTTTTTAGAAATTAAGGAAAAACGCCTGAAACGGCATTTTGTATCTAAAAGCCAATTAAAAAATACTACTCGAGAGACGATAATGATGTCCTCCTCCTCCTCGATGCGACGTCCTCTCCGAAACAACAAGAACAACGGGGCGCTTCTTTTCCTCGCGTGTCTTTTAATTTCTCTTGCCGCGGTATCTCTCGGGGTCGTCGGTGCCGAAGATGGGGACGACCAGCAGCAGCAGCAGCAACTGTTATTGGAAGCTGTCCTGTCAACGAACCCTTTTCCTTCTTCTTCGTCCGTGAAGTCATCGATGTCATCAAACCTACCGCTCGGTTCGTCGTCGTGGGCGACGAGGAACGAGGTCGTGGGCGACGACGACGAAAGTTTTGAGTACGACGAATTAGGTTTTGATTGGTTGACAGATAACGGTGATGATGGCACGTTTGAAGAAGAAGATGAAGAAGTTCGAGGTTTCGAGAAGACGGAAGAAGGCGTCGACGGGTACGAATGGCTCGGGGAAGAAGAAGAAGAAGAAGAAGAAGAAGAAGAAGAAGAAGAAGAAGAAGAAGAAGAAGAAGAAGAAGAATACAACGGTGAGTACGACGACGAGGACGAGTTCCATCCGACGTATTGGGAAGTCGCCGGCGTGATGGATGAAGACCAGGATTCTACCCCCATCGAATATCCTCCTCTTCCGCTGTTGCGAGGGAAAGAGGCCGACGAGCACGAAATGTGGGCGTCGTTTCCGACTTTTTTCAAGTCCACAGAAACACACGTTACGTACGTTATACCGAACGATATTCGTCCTCACATTGAGTCTGTTGTTCGGCGCGAAATTTTGAAAGTGCTGTATCTTGGTCTCACCATGTTCGTGCTCGTCGTTTTCGTGCTCGACACGTGCTGCGGAGGCGTTTTTAACGAAAGCTCTCCCAACACCGAAAGAGAGCTTGAGCGTAATTTTGACAGAGACGAGGAGGAGCGCGGACATTGGGAAAAACTTCACGATCGCTTCGAACAACCTTTATATTTTGATACAGAGTATAAAACGTTTCGAGAATTCCCGCCGCCGACGCCGCCGCCGACGAACGCGAAGCAGGCAGCGACGCAAACGTCGACCGTTTCTCGCGTCGTGTAAAAACAACGGCAACAATACAAACATCAACAACCAACTTAGACGAATCTCGCGGGCTGTACATATAGGCGAACAACAGAGTTGGAATAACAAACAAATCAAACAAATCTCATCACATAATAATGATAAAAAAGCACATAGTATTACACGCATCTAAGCTTTGGCTCTTCGTTCAACAGCCTCTCCGCGATGAACATATCCTCCGGCGTCGTCACTTTGATGTTATAATAACTCCCCTCCGTAATTTGCACTCTCTTCCCCAAATGTTCGACGACCGAAACGTCGTCCGTTACCTCCAACCCGTTCTCCTTCACGTACTGAAACCCCTCCTTCAACAAATTCGGTTCTATAACCTGCGGCGTTTGCATCTCCCACAACAAACTCCTATCCAACGTCTTATCAATGCTCCCATCTTTATTCGCTTGCTTAATCGTCGCTTTACACTTCACCGCCAACACCGCCGCGCCAAACTTCGCGCCGTCCTCGAAACATCTCCTCGCGTCCTCCAAATCCGTCAACGGCCTCGCGCTATCGTGTATGGCTAACAACTTCGTCTCTTTTCTCGCTTTCGTTATCCCGTTATACACTGAATCTTGCCTTTCCGCGCCTGGTCGTGCAATCACTAAAGGTTTCGAAATCTTCTCAGAAGTAAACACGTCGTCGTACTCTTCGTTACACACGACTACGATTTCTCCGATTTCCCTCATGGTGGCGAATTTTCTCAGCGAGTACACCGCGATAGGCACATCGAGTAAAGGCAAGTATTGTTTCGGCATGTTCGCGCCCATTCGTTTCCCGACGCCGCCGGCGAGGAGGACCAAGGTGACTGAATTGTCTTCAACATTATTCGCATCGGTTGAAGAGGCGTTCGGTTTGAAGGCTTTCATCGAACCACCCGCGCGATATCCGAAACCGATTGGTTTCCTTCCACTCGACGGGGAGACCTTGGACGGGAAAGAAGAACTGTGTTTGCACATCGCGATATTAATACTCATCGTCGTCATCGCAAAATAAAGATACCAGTCAGACTCCTCGCGATACACACCCAAGGTTGGTTTTGACTATATACTGAGCGTGCGTCGCGCGTAAAGAAAACAAACTCGCGACGAAACCCGGCGAACGATGATGCAAAAAGTGGAGAAAAGTTTTTCCATTTTATCCACTTTTGAGCATCGAGATGTCGTTGATGTCGAGAACAACAATGACAACAACAACAACACCATCATCATCATCGACGAGAGCAGCAATAATAGCAAAAAGAATGCGTTCGTGCTCTTCGTCTTCGAGCAACAAAAGCGATGGAGGATGTTTTGAAACTCACAGATCGCGACGACATCGTTTTCGTCAACATCATCATCGTCATCATCATCCAACGGCGGACAGAGGAGAAACGAGACTAGGAGTGAGAACAAAAGCATCGTCGTCATCACCGTCGTCGTCTCCGAAACCAAACCCGAACCAGATGCTGATATACGTCCCCCCGCACCCTTTGTTAAAGCACTGGCTCGCGGTCGCGAGAAACGCGGCGTCTCCGTCCGCGCTTTTTCGATCCGCCATGGCGGAGATTGGGAAAATTTTACTCTACGAACTCAGCCGAGACTGGTTGGAGACGTACGAGGCGCAAGTGCAAGGCCCGCTCGCGGTGGCGAACGTGGAAGTGGTCGACCCGACGAAACCGATATCGATCGTGCCAATATTGAGAGCCGGGTTGACTTTGGTGGAGAAAGCGCACGAGGTTTTACCGACGACGAAAACGTACCATCTCGGGTACGCGCGAGACGAGAAAACGTTAGAGGCGACGAAGTATTTGGACAAGTTACCCAAAGCCGGGTTCTCGAAGGAAGATAAGGTTTTGATTTCGGATCCGATGTTAGCGACTGGAGGGACAATAGTCAGAGCCGTTCGAGACGTTCTGGATAAAGGCGCGGACGTGAAGAACGTGCGAGTGATGTGTTGCGTCGCCGCGCCGCCGGCGCTGACAAAGTTGAGCGAAACCTTTCCCGGATTGGTCGTGTACGCCGCCATGATCGACGAGAATATCACCGAGGAAGGATTCATCCTCCCCGGGTTAGGGGATGCCGGAGATAGAGCGTTTGGAACCACTGATGATTAATTCATGTGAAAGAGAAGAAGAGTTGGGTTGTTGTGAGTAGTAAAACCGTTTCAATCGTCA
>Ga0209309_10000734_pt1 | contig 36549 bp, 34 predicted proteins | sample COGITO_mtgs_1204_2_FD_184807 | JGI IMG/M metagenome (GOLD analysis project Ga0209309, IMG submission 184807) | Pelagic marine microbial communities from North Sea - COGITO_mtgs_120412 (SPAdes) (version 2) | ecosystem: Environmental > Aquatic > Marine > Epipelagic ... | reverse complement strand
CAGAACAAGCAGAACAAGCAGAACAAGCAGAACAAGCAGAACAAGCAGAACAAGCAGAACAAGCAGAACAAGCAGAACAAGCAGAACAAGCAGAACAAGCAGAACAAGCAGAACAAGAAGAACAAGCAGAACAAGCAGAACAAGAAGAACAAGCAGAACAAGCAGAACAAGCAGAACAAGCAGAACAAGCAGAACAAGCAGAACAAGCAGAACAAGCAGAACAAGCAGAACAAGCAGAACAAGATGTTTTCAATATGTCTTTCGTGGACGAAGATGTTGAACAAACAATGTTTGATGAATTTCACGAACTCCAAGATGAAGCGCTCACACAGCGTGAACATGCCGCTAGTTTATTAACGCCAGAAGTAACGAATTCACTTCTGCATGTCCCCAATGAAGTTCAAAGTAACGAAGAAAGCCCAGAGACTCGACAAGACAATCTAAGCACGACAACAGATCTTCTTGCACTTCATGACTTACTTGAAAATGAAGAGCCTGAAGAAGAGGCTGAGAAAAGTGAGGTTGAAGGCAGCACATCGACTTTGTTTGATCGTTTAATGAAGCAAGACAATTCCATATTTGTTACTACTGATACTTTGCCGCAAACGGAGAAAAATAAAAGCGTAGGCGAGGCAGAAAGTAAGGTTATTCGAAATCCATTGATTGAAACAGAAGGTGAAACGCCTCCTTGGAGTAGCTCAGCTCAACCAGACGAACAGGGTTCAGACGCAGTCATTGAACAATTCACCGCTGCTGATATGGAACATTTGTCAGAACAAACCGGATCAGCGGATGACGATGACGAGATTGATTTTGATGAGGCTGATGATGCGCCTTTTGAGAAAGCAGCTACATCCTCTGCAGAGGAAGGCAGACAAACTACATCGATTGAAACTAAATCTCCCATCACAGGTTCTGATGATACGGCTATAATTCCTATTGATTTACCGCTGGTTGATGATCTTACTCACTCAATAGAAAACGAAGTATACACGCAAGAATTCCTAGACAAAGAGCAAATAAGTAGCGACCAAGTAGATGCTAATCAGGACATAAAGCCTAAGCATATAGAATCAATAAAAGCCGACGAAATTTATCTAGAAGATCTTCAAGCTGCGCCAGAAAAACAATTTGTAGATATCGCAGATGAAATTGCAGCGATGTTTGGACATGGCGTAAATGACCTGAGCAACGTAAAAGTAACGCATCCACAAATAGCCCCTTATTTAGAAACTGGGGAAAAGCTATTAAGAGCCAAACAAATCAATAAATGGAGTGATTTTATTGAAGAGCTTGGCGTCGGGGGCTTGAATAAGCAACTATTGCTACAATCTAACTTAGTACAGCACGGTGAACACTTCATTATTCGCATTGATGAACGTAACAAGCATTTGGATGAAGACCAACATCGCACTACCATTACAGAAGCGTTGAGTGCGTTTTATCAAAAGCCCGTTACATTTGAAGTGCAGTGCGGTGACGTTGACGAGACACCTTTTCAAATACAGCAGCAGATTTCGTTGGTAAGGCAACAACATGCTCACAGTGTTGTAGAAACAAATGATTCAATTCAAGAATTGATAAAAGCGTTTGAAGGGCGAGTTATTGAAGGTTCTATAAAACCAAGGTAACAAGTGACCCGTATTGATAAATATCGATAGGATAATTTTAGTTCTGTCCAAACTAATCAGGAGATGAAAATGTTTAAAGGCGGCATGGGTAACATGATGAAGCAGGCCCAGCAAATGCAAGAAAAAATGAAAAAAGCGCAGGATGAACTTGCTTCTATAGAAGTCGTTGGTGAGTCAGGTGCGGGTTTGGTTAAAGTAACAATGACCTGTAATCATAATGTCAGACGAGTAGAGATAGATCCATCACTAATGGAAGACGAGAAAGACATGATTGAGGATTTGCTTGCTGCTGCTACTAACGACGCCGTTCGTCGTGTTGCTGAAACAAGCCAAGAAAAAATGGGTTCGGTAACTGGTGGGATGAATTTACCGCCGGGCTTTAAGATGCCCTTCTAGCATTTACTGTTTTCACTGTCGTATCAAAGGGCTTGCTGCCTGAAGGTGTGAAAAAGACTAGATGATGTTGGATATGTAAAGCTTGGCATGCCACCAAATATGGCATGCCAAGACCTGTTACACTATTTGTAAGTACTAAAAGCGATAGTTAGCGCCAATAGAAACTCTACGGTCTGTTAGACCTTGGTAACAAAGCAAAGCGCCCTCGTTAACGCAAGATTGCTCAACCTCAGATTCAAATAGATTCACAACTTCAATTCCAATATTAAACTTATCAGTGACATCATAAGTTACGCTGGCATTCAGTTGTCCTCTATCTTCTTGTACAACAGGGAAGCCCCAAGGGAAGCTGCTGGTACTACCGAAGTCAGTCGAACGATATGCTTCACGCCATGTATAACGCGCGCGAGCTGAAAGACCATACTTTTCATAATATAAGGTGAAATTGTACGCGTTTTCAGACAAGTCAATCAAAGATTGGCGAGCTGTGACCTCAATACCATCAATGCCTGTCGTAGAAGCAAAAACTGCGTTAGCACGACTCGTTGCTTCATCGATTGCTTCACCACCAGAGAAGTCTTGGATAGTGTAGTTGGCAATGACACCAAAGCCAGATGCCCAGCCTAGTTCGTCTTCAAAGCTCGATAAGTCATACTGAACGGCCATTTCTATGCCCTTCTGCGTTGTTTCTCCAGTATCATTTACTGTTGTCGATGTGGGTACACACACGCCTACACCTGGAACTGGACCGAACACGTTTATATCTGCAATTGGGTTGAAAATACCACCTTGTTCACAATCAGGACCTACAGTATCTCGGTATAAAGTGCCAGGTGCTTCAAACGGGTTTACTTGCTGAGCAACGTGCAGATCAGTACGTTTCTTATGAAAGTAGCCGATACTTACTACACTTGATTCTGCAAAATACCACGCGGCAGAAATATCAAATGATAAAACCTCTTCAGGTACTAGGCCCGGATTACCTACTGCGACAGCAGAGTTTGGACTCGTACCAAATGCAACTGAAGTAGAGAGTTGGTCAAAATTAGGACGTCTGATATCTTTCGAGATACCTGCACGAAGCACAACGTCATCGCTCACATCTGCCACCACATTTACTCGCGGCAATATGAAATCATAGCTGCCCGTGGTCGTTACTTGGGACACTAGCTGATTACCTTCATCGTCTTCAGTAATCGAGTTACCTAATGAGCTAACATCGGTCTCTAAATAACGCAAACCTACGTTTCCGCGAAATATTCCGTATTCAAAATTTGCTTGTGCATAAAGCGCATTCGTTTCTTCCTTAATATCAAAGAAGGCATTAACTTGAGACGTGGCTGCGCTGATTGGCCCACGTGTAGAGCCAGTAATTGCATTGTTAGCAACAATCGCTGCATTTATTGTTGCTAATACGCCATCTAAGTCAGATGCTATAAGCTCTGGGTTGATTACAAGAAAGTCAGCGATATATAGCGCTCTGCCATCAGCATCATTGAAGTTATCAGGGCCTGCAACTAGGATGTCAGCAAATAGGTCACCTGTTGGGCTATCGGCCAAGTTTCTCAAACCAACGTTTGAACGTATCTGATTAGAAAGGCTTGAGGCCTCGCTGTAGCGATAACCAAAATCAACAGATGTCACTATAGTATCTAGGAAGTAAGTGAAATCAACTCGAAATGCATCTTCGCTGTTTTCTGCGATGTCTTGAGTTATATTGACATCTCTTAGCACAACGTTGGCTGGATCAAGTAACTGAGCAACTGTTGGCGCATTTGCTTCACCCGTTGCAATACCAAACGTGAGTGAACCGCCACTCAAGTCGTATTCAAAAGGTGTACCATTTTCATTAGATGAGTTGGTAGCTGCATTTGGATTGATAAAGTTCAAAGTCGTGTTAAAGCTAGGCGTTGTCGAATCAGAAGTTGACGTTGACACCTCTGCGCTTACTTTTAACTTGTCGCCTTGCCATTCTCCGCCAAGTCTAAAAATTTCACTTTTAGTGACACGAGAATTTGTATCACCTGAAAAGCGTAGGTTTGGATCGGCACCGCCGTCTTCAATGGGTATAATGCCTCTAAGTGCTGCCGTGCCCGTGCCAAGGTCTAAACCGTCTAATGAACCAAAATCAACTGATTCAAATTCAGTAGGAATCGAGAAATTCCTCAGGTCACTTACACCCGATGCTTGAATTCTTGAACTTTCCTGGAAGCGTTCTTGATCATTAATGACAGCATCAAAAAACAATTTCATGTCGTCATTTGGCGCCCATTCAAACGTACCAGCAAGGTTAGTCGTTTCATACTCATAATTGTCGTAATCTTGGATAAGGAATTGAATTGGCATAAAGTCGAAAGATTGAGCACTGGCGGCGCCGCTGTCTGCTCGGACTAGATTATCACGGTCTGCTCTAGGGCGGAACGCAGTAGCATCCTGTTCGGCATAGCTGGCGCTGAACACAACCCCAAACTTACCTGAGTCAGTTTCCCAGTTATCGCCAAAAGTACCGGATAGTCTAGGCGTGAAACTACTGTCGGTTGATAGGCTACTGTTTTCACCCTGTACTCTTATGGATGCTAAGGTTTCACTGAGTTGCAAAGGGCGAATTGTTCTTAAATTGATAGTCCCACCTACAGAACCTTCAATCGTTTTAGCGTCAGGTGCTTTTGTTACTTCAACAGCAGCAATAATAGCCGCAGAAACATCTTCAAAGCTTATACCACTTCGACCAGCACCTGAACCCACGGTAGAGACGCCGTTTATTTCAGTGCGGTTTGCGTTAGTACCACGAATTTGTACGCCGGTTCCTACGCCCGCTTCCCGAGTAATCTGAATCCCTGTAATATTCTCTAGCACCTCAGCTAAGTTTTGATCTGGGAGCTTGCCGATGTCTTCAGCTTTGATAACTTCGATTAACTTATCTGACGTTCGTGTTTCTGCAAGTGCACTTGAAAGCGATCGTCTAATGCCAGTCACTTCAATTACTTCAACATTTTGCTCTGCCTCTGTATCAACTTCTTGTGCGTGTACAGACGAAGTCATGTTCAACGCGGCAGCTGACAAGAGCGCCAAGGTTATTTTAGAGAGTTTGTGGTCCATGTGTTTTATCCTGTGTGTTTTTCCATATTTAAATTACTTTCAGCTGCGACTTTAATAAATAACATTGCATTGCGAAACTCACACACCGTCATTATTAACAAGCTGAACGCTTAATATTTACAATTGATATACATCATCTTTACAGTAAAATTTATAAAGGTCAACCATTTGGTAATGTTCTTTGTGTTTTTTTGTCATGACTTGGCTTTTTTATTGGTCAGTTTTTTTGGTTTAAAAAGTAAGGTTGTAGATAATTCTCTTCTAAGCCATTGAAAGTAATTTGATTTAAAGATGCTGCCGCTCACTTGCCGTTAAATTTAAAAATTGGTTAAGACTATGGTATTAAAAGAGCTTGCTTACTAAAAATGTAGGGACGATCAGAAATAAACGCATTAAAATTGGTTAACCAATTGTGCTTGGGAGTTTTTTTAATGACTTGGATAGTCTTTCTAGTTTCTCGATTGAGGTAGTAAGCTCCGATATAATAATTGGTCAGGAGAGTAGTCAACAAAAGTAAAATGTTATTTACACAACAGATCGAATTACACAAGACAACAAATTCATTACTTCATGTTATTATCCTGTTTTATTTCCAGAGAGTTTTATCCATGTCATTCAGTCCTCTTATTAACGAATTAATTACAGCATTAAAGTGTCTTCCTGGTGTCGGAGCTAAGAGCGCACAGCGTATGGCGTTTACATTGTTGGAAAGAAATCGAGAGGGAGCAATGACATTGAGTAAAGTGTTACATGACGCGATGGAGCATGTTTCACACTGCGAACAGTGTAGAACATTTACCGAAACCCGCTTATGTAAAATATGCGAAAATCCTCTACGTAGCGAAAGCGGTCAGTTGTGTATCGTTGAATCACCTCAAGATGTCATTGCGGTTGAACAAACTTCTGAATATAAAGGAAAATACTTTGTATTGATGGGCCATTTGTCTCCGATTGATGGTATTGGCCCTGCCGAAATAGGCTTAGTTGAACTCGCTCAGCTTTTGGATAACGAATCAATTCAAGAAGTGATTTTGGCAACCAACCCAACAGTAGAGGGTGAGGCTACTGCGCATTACATCGGCCAGATCTGCCGCGATAAGGAAATAAAGGCAACGCGCATTGCACATGGTGTTCCTGTTGGCGGCGAGCTAGAATATATTGACGGTAATACCATTAGCCATGCCTTTTCAGGAAGACGACAAGTATAGCTACGGTTAACACGAGCAAATACAATCATCCTGAAATTATTTTTGGCTTCATTTCGCTTTTTCCCTTGAAAATTTCTTTGCGTGTCCCTACATCTCTCATCAATCGACGCTTTTTATGATGGCTTACTGCATTTTTTACTAAAAGAGAACTGCGGTAAGTCTCTTGGCTTTACATAATAGAAAACAACGTAGGAGATACTTGGCTATGGCTGAGACAGTCCAACAAGAAACCCATGGATTTCAAACCGAAGTAAAACAAATGCTTCACCTGATGATCCACTCGCTTTACTCAAACAAAGAAATCTTTTTAAGAGAGCTTATATCTAACGCAGCAGACGCCGCAGACAAGCTTCGCTTCAAAGGACTTTCTGACGGAGCTTTGTACGAGAATGATCCAGACCTTGCAGTGAAAATCAGCGTAAATAAAGAGGCTGGAACACTGACTATCTCTGACAATGGAATTGGCATGAGCAAAGAAGATGCGATTGCTCACTTGGGGACAATAGCCAAGTCGGGTACCGCAGACTTTTTTAGTAAACTATCAGGCGACCAAACCAAAGACTCTCAGCTCATTGGACAATTTGGTGTGGGCTTCTACTCTGCATTCATTGTTGCAGAAAAAGTAGTAGTTAAGAGCCGTGCGGCTGGTGCTGATAAGTCTGAAGGCATGCGCTGGGAATCAGCGGGCGAGGGAGAGTTTTCAGTTTCCACAATTGAAAAAGATACCCGCGGTACTGAAATCACATTATTCTTGCGTGAAGATGAAAAAGAGTTCGCAGATGACTGGCGTGTTCGCTCGATCATTACTAAATACTCTGATCACATCAACATTCCTGTACAAATGTTTAAAGAAGAAGTACCTGAGAGCGACGGCCCTGACGGCGAAAAAATACCGGCAGTTCCAGGACATTGGGAATTAGTAAACAAAGCAACGGCGCTGTGGACGCGTGAAAAGTCTGATATCAGCGACGAAGAGTATACTGAATTCTACAAGCACGTGTCGCATGACTTTGCTGATCCACTAAAGTGGTCGCACAACCGTGTTGAAGGCAAAACAGAATACACCAGCTTATTATATATTCCTGCTAAAGCACCATTTGATATGTGGAATAGAGAACAAGCTCACGGTCTGAAGCTTTATGTTCAGCGCGTATTCATTATGGATGACGCCGAGCAGTTTATGCCAACCTATTTGCGCTTCGTAAAAGGTTTATTAGACTCGAACGACTTACCATTGAACGTGTCTCGTGAAATATTACAAGACAATAAAATTACGCAATCAATTCGTCAAGGTTGCACAAAACGTGTGCTTCAAATGCTTGAGAAAATGGCGAAGAATGAACCTGATAACTATCAGTCGTTTTGGTCTGAGTTTGGAAATGTAATTAAAGAAGGTCCTGCAGAAGACTTTGCTAATAAAGAAAAAATTGCTGGACTACTTCGCTTCTCTTCAACCGCTGATGATTCCGGCAAACAATCGGTTTCGCTTGAAGACTACATTGGTCGCATGAAGGAAGGCCAAGAGAAGATTTTTTACGTGACCGCCGATAGCTATCAAGCAGCTAAAACAAGCCCTCACTTGGAAATTTTCCGCAAGAAAGGTATTGAAGTGTTACTAATGGGCGAGCGCATTGATGAATGGTTGATGTCGCACTTAACTGAATTCAATGAAAAGCAGTTTCAGTCAATTGCAAGAGCCGACCTTGACTTAAGTGATTTGGATGATGAAGAATCCAAGAAAGCAAAAGAGACAGCTGAAAAAGAAGTTGAAGGTATACTTGAACGAGTGAAAACGGCTTTAGGTGATAGAGTTGAAAACGTGAAATTTACCCACCGTTTAACAGACTCACCAGCTTGCATCGTCGCAGATGAAAACGGCATGACAACTCAGATGGCGAAATTGATGGCCTCTGCTGGACAACCGGTACCGGACACGAAGTATCACTTTGAATTGAACCCAGAACATAATTTGGTCAAATTGATGTCTGGTGTGCAAGACGAAGAGCAATTCAAGCAATGGTCAGAAGTATTATTTGATCAAGCAGCATTGTCTGAACAAGGTAGTTTGAAAGATCCTGCGACGTTTGCTAAAAACCTAAATGGACTATTGGCAAGTTTAGCGAAGTAATTGCAAATAAGTTGATTCTTTGTGAGCAGTCACTACGCGTTGCTTTTGTGATTGATTAGAAAAATAAAGCGAGCTTAGGCTCGCTTTTTTATTTTTATAGTGAATTTAGTCGCTGTGAACGGTTGTTTTATGCACAGTTCGGAGTAATTATTCGCTATTAGTCTTAAGTTATGATTTTTAAGCCAATTTGACTTGTGAACTAGTAGTCTTAGTTGTAAAGTTTGCTGGTTTACAATTCATATCAATTTGTTGGAGGATGCTTAATGCGCATCATATTACTTGGCGCACCAGGTGCCGGAAAAGGAACACAAGCTCAGTTTTTGATGAAGAAATTTGGGATACCTCAAATTTCTACTGGTGACATGTTACGTGCAGCTATCAAAGCAGGCACTGAAATGGGACTCGCAGCTAAAGAAGTAATGGATGCAGGAAAGCTAGTTTCTGACGATATTATTATTGGCTTAGTGAAGGAGCGTATTGCACAAGAAGATTGCGCAAATGGCTTTTTACTTGACGGATTTCCTCGCACTATTCCACAAGCTGAAGCAATGAAAGATGCTGGTGTTAAGGTAGACCATTGTATCGAGTTTGATGTGCCTGATGACGTAATCGTCGACCGTATGAGTGGACGTCGTGTTCATCCTGCATCTGGACGGGTTTATCATGTTGTTTACAATCCGCCTAAGGCAGATGGTAAGGACGACGATACAGGCGAAGACTTGATTGTACGTGATGATGATAAAGAAGCGACAGTGCGCGATAGGCTCGCTATTTATCATGATCAAACTAAGCCACTGGTTAACTACTATCAAGCCGCCGCAGCTGAAGGCTTGTGTGCTTATCACAAGCTTGATGGAACAAAAGCGGTTAATGTTGTGAGCGCTGAGTTAGAGCAAATTGTAAGCTAAACAAGTACAAAACGCCGCGATGCCATTTTGCAACAAACCTACCGTGCAATCGCGGTCACTTTTTTGTTTAGCAAGCTGAGTCAGTGCTTGATTTTAAGTAAGCGCTGATTATAAGCTTGCCTTTAACAAGTCTGCCGCTTTTTCAGCGATCATGATAGTGGGAGCGTTGGTATTGCCGCCAATAATGGTCGGCATTACAGACGCGTCTACGACCATTAAATGGCTCATACCTTTAACATTCAAACGTTCATCAACAACTGCTAATTCGTCACCTTCAACCCCCATTTTGCATGTGCCAACGGGATGATAGACGGATTCGGCATTACTTCTCAAATAATCAACAATCTCTTCATCGCTTTGCACCTCTTCACCTGGTATCCATTCTTTCGCAGCATCGCCCAAGGGAGAGGTATTGCTAATTTTTCGGCACCATTTGAAACCGGCAACTAAAGGTTTTATGTCGTCTTCATGAGAAAGGTAATTTGGACGAATATCAGCGCTAATTTCACCGTCAACTTTCTTCAGTAAAATTTCACCACGACTTTTTGGGTAAAGGTTACAGAAATGGATTGTAAACCCATGTCCCCAAGGTTTAGAGCGCCCATGATCGATTAGCAGTGCGGGCAAAAAATGCAGTTGTATATCAGGTAAGCGCATTTCAGGATCGGATTTGAAGAAGGCACCCCCTTCGGCAATATTGGAGGTGAACATACCTTCTTTGTTTAACCAGTAATTAAAGGGCTCAGCGGCGCTCTTCAATAATGCCGAAGCAGACAAACCATATGAGCGCTTGTCTTTCGTTCTGAATAAAATTGTGCCATCCAAGTGATCTTGAAGGTTTTGACCTACGCCTGGTAAGTGCGCCTTTACTTCGATTCCTAAGGATTTTAGGTGGCTTTCATTACCGATGCCTGATTGCATCAATATTTGTGGAGAACCAATAGCGCCCGCGCTTAAAATAACGCGTTTTTTAGCATACAAAAATTGCTTTGTGCTATTCGAAAAAATTTCGATGCCGGTGGCGATGTTATTGTCCAAAGTCACTCTTTTGACTTCAACATTGGTCATAATATGTAAATTCGGACGGGCTTGTATTTCGTCAGATAAAAAGCCTTTTGCAGTGCTGCATCGAGACCCATTGCGCTGAGTAACTTGATAAAGGCCAACACCTTCTTGATTTTCGCTGTTGAAATCTGGTGACTCGGCAAGGCCATTGGCTACGGATGATGTGACAAAGTCACGACTAAGCGGATTAGTATGCTTGAGATCTGATACGGTTTGACAGCCACCGATGGCATGAAATTCTGAAGCGCCTCTGGTATTGTCTTCGCTCTTTTTAAAATAAGGAAGGACGTCGTTCCACGACCACCCGCTTAAACCAGACTCTGCCCAATCGTTATAATTTTGTGCGGCTCCTCTGATGTAGCACATGGCATTAATAGAACTAGAGCCGCCAAGTGTCTTGCCTCGAGGCCAGAACAATTCTCGACCGTCTAAGTTTGCTTCTTGGTGGGTTTCAAAGCCCCAATTCACTGACTTGATATCTGATAAAAAAGACAAGCCAAAAGGGATGTGTATTGCTGGGTTTGTGTCTTTACCGCCAGCCTCAAGTAGACAAACGGAAAGCTTTGGGTTTTCTGATAATCGATTCGCTAAGACAGCGCCGGCAGAGCCTGCGCCAACAATAATGATGTCAAATTCAGTCATATGGATTCAAATTTCAAAATGATATAGTGTATCTTAACATTTTAGTCACATCTGACCAGTCGATTTTTAGTTTACCGCGTCGGTTCTGTACTATCACCAGTCAAGTTCAATGACCAGTGATTCGGTGCTACTGTTCAATCCGCACATTTCTTCATACGGTGTGTTCTGTTTCAGCCAAACTTTATCAAACTTCTGCCCTTCTACCTGTTGTTTAATTGTATTGATGCACTGAAACGATAGTGTATTGCTGTGCTTTTCTTTCAAGAAGGTATCAGCTTTGGTTTCGCCGGTGCCTGCGATGTAAGTACCGCCTTCAATTGATTCGATAAACAAGTTCATTAAAATTCTCCTTTTCCCCGTCAAATTTAAACGAGGAGACTAGGTAAAAGATCAACTATATACCTAGAGAGCCCTGCGTTGAATGTTAGTTATTTAGCTATTTCCTTTTCTTCCACCAATGTTCTCGGCAGATAGGAAACCCAAGCCCCTCTAACTCATTGCGCAAAATCACCATATCATCGGCATTTAAGAATTGACCAATTTGAATCTTTTTATCGCCATTTTGAAAAGTAATTTTTGGTGTGCGCCAATCGCGATCAGTTTCGGAGTAATAGATGTCGGTGCCGAAACGAGGAAACATGTCTGATGAATGCAAGCGGTCAATACCCATTTCAACCCTGATATCTTGAGGTGTTAATGTCACTATTTGTTTAGAGTGTGTGAAGCGTGTCACTTTATACATTAGCAATGAAAACAAGCCGACTTCTAGGCCAGCAAAAGGCAATATTACCCACGCACCGATAAACGTCCAAGCAATTGCAATTATCATGACAACAGCAACCATGAATGCGATAATCCATTTAGCTTCGGCCCACGTAAGAGAACGATTCGGTGTCAGTAAAATGGTGACGTCGGTGCCGTGGGTTTCTAACTGAACCATATTTCATTGCTCGAACGAAGTTGTTTATCTAAGACTATCGCTTTTTCCAGCATGTATTAATACTCTTTTATTAGCGGTCAATTGTATTGTTAACCATTGTTCGAAGTACTTTCAATAGTCACCCCTATAGAGCAGCTATTGCAGTTTGCTGGCTCATTCTTATTTTTAGCATCCCAGACAGCTTTCAGATCATTTTTGATTATATTGGCTTTTTATTTTTAGGTATTGCAGGTGCAATTTTTGCCAATGCAACAGGTGCTGGGGGAGGGGTGGTTTTTGTTCCTTTCTTCAAGCAAATCGACATGCAAAACACTGCGATTATTGCCACTAGTTTTGCAATTCAATGCTGCGGCATGACTGCTGGAGCGATTACTTGGCATAATCACCGAAAGTCTCTTGTGCTAAACCGATATGCAATCAAGGGCGAAACTTCTCATAATGTAGGGCAGTGGTCATATGTAAACAAAGGCTTATTGACTACGGTCCCATTATCTATTCTCGGGATAGTAACGGCACAATTTATTTTGAGCGAATACACACAACAGATGCAAACGTCTTTGCATCTCGCTTTTGGTGTGTTTTCTATTTTGCTGGCATTTGCGATTTATGCATCCATTCCACTATTACAAAAACAAGAGTCAGCAAAGCTGCTTCTGCCCATTGACGTATTATGTTTAGGTATCATCGCCTTTCTAGGCGGGATCGTGACAGCATGGTTATCGGTCGGTGTTGGTGAGCTTGTGGCCGTATATCTTATATTGCGCGGGTTTAACGTCACCTCGGCGATCGCATCTGCCGTGATACTTAGTGCATTCACAGTGTGGTCGGCTGTGATTTATCATCTTGTGGTTTCACAAGCCATTTATTGGAATGTCTTATTATTCGCTGGTGCTGGTGCAATTATCGGCGGTATTATTGCAAAGAAAATGGTCCTCTATTTTCCAGTGGTAAAAATCAAAGTATTCTTTGCTACATGGATATTAATCATGGGTATCTCGGGATTAATTGCGTAGCGGGCAGTAATCATTTTCTGAAAATCTTAGTTGTATTTACCCATTGCGCGATTGCGTTCGCGCTCATACTCAGCGAAAGAACGCTCGTATCCACGCATGCAGTCTTCTCTTGCTTGACCTTCTGCCACGCGCTCACAAGCTTGTCTCTTGTTCGATTGCATTATTTCATAGGCTGCTTTGTTGGAGCACCCAGCAATCATGACAGTTGCGAACACGCACGCTCCGAGTATATATTTTTTTAGCAGCATAATGTTGTTCTCACAAAGGCATTTTATCCAAGGGTAAGCTTACATTGCACAAAAGTTTCAGTGAAAGCAAGCCTAGAGGAAAATGCCCGTCTTATCATCGACTTTAGGTCGAGGTGATGGAGCGTTTTATAAGATAGTTTTGGTGTCAACATTTGCGAACCAGTCGGGATTATGATTACATGTTCATTAAATAAACAATGCGCGCGACGACTATTTTGAAATATCCAGTCATACCTCATGTGAAACATAGCACTCCGCTGTGGGCGAGCAATGCCAGCATTTACCAAGTTAACGTTCGTCAATTTAGTCCATCAGGTACGTTTAAGGCGGTCACGAATGAGCTGTCACGCCTCAAACAGTTGGGGATCGGTATAATTTGGCTGATGCCTATTCATGAAATTGGGCAAGTTAAAAGAAAAGGTACCTTAGGAAGTCCCTACGCAGTCAAAGATTACTATTCGATTAATGCCGAACTTGGCAACGATAGCGAGCTTAAAGCACTAGTAGATCAAGCCCATGAACTCGAATTGAAGGTCATATTTGACTGGGTTCCTAATCACAGCGCATGGGACAATAAATTGGTAACAGAACATCCGCATTGGTACGCACGCGATTATAAGGGGGACTTTAGGCCTTCGCCGTGGTGGGATTGGGACGATATCATTGAGTTTGATTACTCTCAGCCAGACTTACGTGAATATATGATTAATGCCATGAGCTATTGGGTCAACAAGTTTGATATTGATGGTTTTCGCTGTGATGTCGCTGGTTATATCCCCAATGACTTTTGGCGACAGGCTCGGGAAGCCTTAGATGAAATGAAACCTGTATTCATGCTGGCTGAATGGGAGGATAGGGATTTACACGAATACGCATTTGATATGACTTATGCTTGGTCTTGGAATGAGGTGCTACACGATATTGTACACGAACGCGCTTCGTTGGATAAGTTAAGAAAGTACTATTCATGGAACGAGCGCGCATGGCCAAGAGAAGCAATACGAATGACGTTTGTGAGTAATCATGATGAAAATGCTTGGGAAGGGACACCCTCAGAAAAGTTTGGTGATGCGGAGCACGCTTGCATCGTATTGTCATGCTTGGGTCAAGGCATGCCGTTGATCCACAATGGTCAGGAAGCCGGAGAAACTAAAAGACTGGCGTTTTTTGAAAAAGATTGTATCGAATGGCAAGAGCATTCTACTGGTGCTCTATATACACAGTTATTGTCCTTGCGTCAGCGCTATACGGCCCTGTGGAATGCCAATCACGGGGCGCTCATGCATCAAGTACCTAATAATCATCAGGAAGCAATATTTAGCTTTGTGCGCCAAGACAGCGAGAGCAAGTGGTTTATGATTTTCAATTTCAGTAGCCAGCATAAACAAGTGAGCTTCAAGGAAGACTTGTTTACAGATGAATACATTGATGTGTTCGAGACCAGTCCGCGTCTGCATGATTTATTCACAGACTTTGAACTTGACCTCGAACCATGGGAATATCGTATTTTTATGCGAGAGTACTGAGGCCACTGCGCACATAAACACCTGTGGCTTAAATAAACTGCGTTACAAAGGCCAATACAGCCAACACAACAAACCCTAACGCCATTCTTAATGTCAAGGTAGCTGCATTTGCGTCATTACCGCGCTTCATTACTGGTAATGCATTCATAGCGCTTACAGAAATTTCGACAACGCTGGCTTTGACGTTCTTGGCAAAAAGAGCGAGACCGCGGCCGGCAGAAGGTAACACTCTTCTATATAACCACTCAAAGTCTAAGTTAACCGATTTCAATTCAGGTGGATATAAGCCTTTTTTGTTTAACCAAACGAAGGCCAGCGCTGAGAAGAACAACAATTGCAGTTGCGTTAACGTATGCGTTAAATCGTAAGGAACATACGCTTTTTCCATATCCCAAGGCAGCATTTGATATAAAAACTCTGGGTAGGTACCCACGAGAATACAGATAAATGAGGCAATACCCATCGCGATAAGCATATTTGTTGGGGCCTCTTTTGGACGCAAGCCTGAGTCATGCGCAAAGAAAGCAAAGAATGGAATTTTAATACCAGCATGATGGAATACGCCAGCTGAAGCAAACAACAACATAAGCCATAAATATTCATGACCAGCTTCAATCATGGCTGCCATCACCATGCTCTTACTAACAAAGCCGCTAAACAGTGGGAACGCAGAAATAGAAGCCGCACCAACAATACAGAATATTGTCGTTTTAGGCATGGTCTTGTATAAGCCTCCTAAATTCGAACCATTCACGTGTCCAACCCGATGCAATACGGCGCCCATCGTCATAAACAAGAGGCCTTTAAATATAACGTCGTTAAATGCATGAGCTACTGTACCGTTAAGCGCTAGCGCAGTACCAATGCCGATACCGCATACCATAAAGCCTAGCTGGTTGATCAAGCTATACGCTAATACTTTGCGCAAATCGTTTTCAATGACGGCATAAAATATCGGGAAGCAGGTCATTGCTGCGCCAATATAGACCAACAAGTCTTCACCCGGAAATGTTCTGGCGAGCATGTATATGGCCACTTTAGTGGTGAACGCTGATAAGAAAACAGCACCCGCTGGTGTGGCTTCTGGATAAGCGTCTGTTAGCCATGAATGCATAAATGGGAAGGCAGCCTTGATACCAAAGGCAATTAAGAATAACCACGATGCCATGGAGCCTAAACCGATATAGCCTATGTCTGTTGAGCCTGTTTGCTGGAAGTAGCTAATTGCGCCTATCAGCAGCAGAACGCCTGATAGGACTTGGATGATTAAATAACGAATACCCGCTAACTTAGCCGCTTGTGTTCTGCGAGCAAAGACTAAAAAGGCTGATGTAACTGCAAGTAATTCCCAAAAGATGAATAGGGTAATAAAATCACCCGCAAATACGGCGCCTACAGCACTACCTGCATACAGCAAGCCCGCAACAATTTGCACTCGATCTTTAACATGCAGTGCATATATCAGGCAAATAAAGCAGGCTAAGTGAAATAGGTAGGCGAAAAGTAAACTGAGTTTGGCGTCTTGCTCGCTAACTTGTGCTCCAACATCCATAATCTGGAGAGTGAATGTATGCAGCTGAACGCTGATAGGGGTAAGTTGGTCAGCGTTCAGATAAATTAAAATACCGTTAACTAAGGGCACTAAGACCAATAGATATCGTAGTTTTACCGGTGCAACTGCCGCAAACAGAGCTGCTAAGAAAAAGGGTAAGAAAGCAGGAATAGCGTAACTCATTTATGCGACTCCTTGTCTGCAAGCTCACTCTCATGAGACTGAGAATTATCCTCGGCGCTGTGCTCAACAGCAACACGTGGAACGTCTTGCTCAACCTCATCATCGCGTTTGTCGTAATAGTCCTCATCGCGCATCACAAGTTTGCGCATTGCTTTTGCGATAACAACCAGCACGACACAGGCGACAAAGCCATACAGGGCGTAAAAAGCTGGGATCTCTTCAAATGATACATAAATATGTCGGTGAACAATAAAGTCGGCAACGACTAGCAATATGCATATTGCATAAAAAATACGAAGTATCCACATGACATTTTTAGGGTCGTCGAAAAATGCGATTTTTTGCTCAGCGTTATTTGTTTCAATCTTCATTTCGATACCTTAAAAATTTGCTAGTGTTGATGAAAGTCGATAAAACACTTGCGGATCAAAGAACAAATAAAGTGTTATTAGTGTGGGAATGGCCATGCCAATTAAACAGGCAAAAGGCGCTTCTTTGATGCCTTGGCTAACCGAATGCTGAACGTCAATTGCTTCATGCGACTCATCGGCGCTGGTTTTAATTGGTTTGTTGAAAAATGCGGTCATAGGGATACTGAGTAAATAGTAAATATTTAGCAACGAACTAACCGTTAAGCCAATTAGCACCGCCCAATAGGTAGCTGCAGGACCGGTAAAGCTAAGACCGCCGGAGACCAAATAATATTTGCTCCACATGCCGCCAAAGAAAGGTAAACCAATAATACTCAGCGTACCAATTGTAAAAACTGTGAAAGTGAAGGGCATAACACGGCCCAAGCCCGCCAATTCACTTACGTACTTTTTATGACTCGCGACGAGGATAGCGCCCGCTGCAAAGAATAATGAAATTTTAGCAAACGCATGCATTGCAATGTGCATTGTACCGCCCAAAATACCAGCTTCATTCGCTAAAAGCGCGCCCAGAACAATGTAACTGAGTTGGCTTACCGTGGAGTACGCTAAACGTTCTTTCAAGTTGTCTTTGCTCAGTGCAATGAATGAGGCAAGAACAATAGTGGTTAACGGTATCCATATTAACCAATGATTCGCACCAGATTCAGTGATGAAGTCGGTACCAAAAATGAATACAACCACCTTCATGACTGAAAACACGCCAGCTTTTACAACGGCCACAGCATGCAGTAGCGCACTTACCGGAGTTGGCGCAACCATTGCTGAGGGCAGCCATCGATGCAGCGGCATAAGGCCCGCTTTGCTTATACCAAAAAGGAACAACACTAAAAGTGGCGCAGCCCAAATCATGTCAAGATTACCAGCAAGTATCCCGCCTTCTTGAAAGGTCAAAGTACCAGATACAAACCAGACAATAACCATGGCTGGAAGGAAAAACAAAATGGATGATCCCATTAGGATAAGGATATACGTTTTACCGCCTTTCCTAGCATCTCTTGTTCCCGCGTGGGTAACTAGAGGATAAGTTGAAACGGTTAATATTTCATAGAATAAGAATAGCGTGAAAAGGTTGTCTGAATAAGCGACGGCCATTACGCCAGCAATCGCAACAGCGAACAAAACGTAGAAACGAGTCTGGTGTTTTTCATCATGTCCGCGCATGTAACCCATTGCATAGATGGATGTTGCAATCCACAAGCCGCTGGCGATCAGGGCAAATAAACTGCCAAAGGCAGTTGCAGAAAATGCAATAGACAAACCTTCTATAGGCTCAGCAAAAGTAATTCTTGAAGCCGCAACGTCTTCTGCATGAGATAAGTCGAGATTCAGATAAATATCCACGTTGATAATGAACAGTATCACCGCGGTCACAATCGTGGCTGTTTCTCGTAAATTAACGTGCTTGTCTAGTCTGGATATAATAATCGCCCCTATTATTGGGACGACCATAGAGAGTATCAATAAATGCGTTAGTGCCAATTGCGTCATTATTATTCCTATGGCGTCAGCAGTGCGGAGGCAGCCGAGGATGCCGCTTGAAAAGATAATTCAGTATTTAAGCCGAAGAATATACACAAGGCTGCTCCAATCCAGAGAGCTGCAACCATTGTTTTGGGAGCTTTCGCGACTCCTAAATCACCACTATGTACATCTTGTATATGTGTTTTTCGCTTACTTCTGAAATATAAGTTTTCGACAATTTTCCACACATAACCAATCGCTAGGACTGAACCGAGAACAATTGTGATGACCACAATCCACATGCCTTTTTCAACGGCAGCCTCAAGCAAATACCACTTTGTAACAAAGCCAACAGTACCCGGCACACCAATCAGACTTAAACCTGCCAATGTAATGGCAGCAAAGGTCCAAGGCATATCCTTTCCTAAGCCTCTTAAGCTGCCTAATTCTGTTGTGTTAGCTCTATAAAGCAAAATACCTGCACCAATGAATAAAGTTGCCTTAATCAGAGCGTGATTGAATAAGTGGATAATTGCTGCGGTTAATCCAAGTTGGTTCACAAGTGAAAATCCGATCACAATGTAACCAATTTGTGCAACGCTAGAGAACGCTAAAAGTCGTTTCATTTCAGTTTGTTGCCACGCGCGATATGAACCGTATATAACGGCAACACAGCCAAGCGATAGCATAATTTGGGGCAACAACATGTCAACCCAATAGTGAATAGGGTAGAGGTCATATAAAATACGAAGTAGTACGTATATCGACACTTTTGTTGCGGTAGCAGATAGGAACACACTTACTGCTGAAGGGGCTTGGCTATACGCATTTGGCAACCAGCTGTGCAGAGGAAATATTGCCGCTTTAAGCGCGATGCCCATCACCATGAATATAAGAGCCGTCTCAACCAATTGCATATCTTCAAAGGTACTAAAGCGATTTGCAATGTCTGCGGTATTTAAGCTACCGGATGCTGCGAATAAAAAGCCGACGCCTATCAGGAAAAAAGTAGCACCAATAGTACCTAGTATTAGATATGAAAACGCAGCGGTGAGGGCCTTTCTATTTTTGCCCATGCTGATAAGCGCATAAGTTGAAAGTGATGAAATTTCCAAGAATACGAAAAGATTAAATATATCACCTGTCAACGCTATTCCTAGTAAGCCCAATAAACATAGTTGAAAAGCGGCATAGAATAGGGGTATTGTCTTTTTTTCGATTTCATCAGGTACGCTGCGATAGCCGAATAAGCAGGCTAGGCAGCCAATACCGCTAACAATAAGGGCGACGAACGCGTTCAATGAATCAATTTTATATTCAATGCCCCAAGGTGGACGCCATCCCCCCAATTCGTATATGACGTGACTTCCATCATTGACCTGATAAAGAATGTAGCTGGAAATAGCCAACGATATTAGACAAACGATTAGCGTCAATAACCAAGTCACTTTCTCTGATGGAATTAATGCGGTAATTGGAGCGACCATCAAAGGAATGACAATCAACAAGATGGTAAGTTGTTCCATTATTCTTTTTCATCCATAGCCGAAATCTCATTTTCTTCGACAGAGTTATAGGCTTCTTTTATGCGAATAACTAACGCAAAACCCAAAGCAGTGGTTGCAACACCAACAACAATAGCCGTCAGCATGAGCACTTGTGGAAGCGGGTTTGAATAAAGGCTGTATTTTTCACTAATGATTGGCACCGTGCCACCGGTGACTTTGCCTAAGCTAACGTAAAACAGAATTACCGCGGTTTGAAACATGGCTAAGCCAGCTAGCTTTTTCACGAGATTAGAACGGCTCATTAAGGTATACAAGCCAACCATCATAACCGCGACAATTAACCAATAGTTAATATGCCCAACAATGTATTCCATCATTCTGGTGCCACCCGTCTTGCAAAAGTGAAAAACAACAGCACCATAACTGAGGCGACGGTTATCCCTACGCCTAGTTCGATAATAATAATGCCGAGATGTTGTCCAGCAATCGAAGTGCTGGCCAATACGCTATAGTTTAAGAAATTACCGCCGAGTATCATTGAAGCAACGCCAACACCACCGTATATCAGTACCCCTAAACTGGCACCAATACGCAGCATATATTCAGGAATTAGCTGCAGCGCGGCATCAAGCCCATAAGTGAGGGCGTATAACAAAATTGCCGAACTGAATATTACACCGGCTTGGAAACCGCCGCCTGGACTATAATCACCGTGAAATTGGACGTAAAGTGCAAAAAGAATAATGATAGGTGAGAGCCACTTTGTGACAACTCTTAAAATGAGATCATTTGCCATTGGATACCTCTTTTATTCTTATTTTTTTTCTTGAACCCAGCAGCATCAACACGCCAATACCAGCGGTCAGCACAACAGTCACTTCTCCGAGGGTGTCAAAGCCGCGATAACTTGCCAAAACCGCCGTGACTAAGTTTGGCACGCCGGTTTCTTCCTGTCCCTTTTCAATATATCGAGCTGCTACCTGCATGTGTGGCGCACTCTTACCATCGCCTAATTCCGCAATGTCGTGAGTACCGTATATAAGCAATCCACCCATCAATATGCAGATAATAAGTGGCGCCGCGCGCGATTTTTGCGTTGAGACAAGTTCGTGACCATCCTTAATTGATGCTAGCGTAACCAACATAAGAACGGTAGATATGCCCGTTCCCACAGCGGCCTCAGTAAAGGCTACATCGGGTGCATCTAGCACAACAAAAAGGCCGGCGACTAGCAAGCTGTATAAGCCAAATAGCATTGCCATTGCAAATAAATGACGAGTTTTAAGAACGGCTAAAGCCATTACGAGAAGAAAAACAAGCAGAACTAAATTAACGACAAGACTCATTTGTTTTCCTTATCTGTTTGAAAGCTGCTGATATGTATTTTTTGATTGTGGGTTAAGCCCCAGCGCCAAGCATTGTTGGCCAATGCATAAGATGAAACAGGGCTCGTGAACAGTAAGAATAAGAAAATAAGAAAAAGTTTAGCAATAACGTTGACTGAGTCGGCGTGGCAGGCAAGGCCAGACAAGATTAAAAAAGAACACAATGTGTCGGTTACACCAACAGCATGCAGTCTGGCGTACATGTCAGGTAAGCGGACTAAACCGAATGCGCCAACAAGGCCAAGAAAACAGCCTATACCAATAAGAATAAAGCCAAATATTTCAAGCATCTTGGTTTCCTTTTTGTTCGTCTACGCGGTTTTCTCTATCCGTGCTTTTATCATCGTCACTTTCTTGTTCCATTTTGCTGTCGTTGGCAAAGAATTTGCCTCTCTCAACTAATCGCAATGCTGCAATGACACCGACAAAGTTAAGTAGCGAGTACAATAAAGAAATATCTAATAAATCATGTCGGCCGGAAAAGAACGCAAAAATAGCAACTAACAACACCGCTTTGGTGCCAAATAAGTTTACAGCTAAAATACGGTCAAAAACGGTCGGTCCTAATAGTGCTCTACAAACGCCTAATGCCATGGCAATAAGGATGGCTAAGCCGGCAACAAGATAATATTCATTCATTCGTTACTATTCTCTAGAGTTTTTACCTGATATTGCTTAGGCATGATATTCAGAATGTCGCCTTGAGCAAGATCCTGAGCACCTTGCTCACTGATGGTGTGCACTAATAGTGTGTGATCTGATAATGCGATACTGGCTGATCCAGGCGTGAGTGTAATTGCATTTGCATATAGTACCCTAGCAACATCGTTATCAAAGGGAACTTCTATTGTAATGAAAGTTGATTCCACGGGCCTTATTCCCAGAACTCTCAAGGTGACATCATAGTTGGATAAGACCACCTTATAAGATAATTGAGCAAGAAACTTAACCAAACTAACGGTGACAAAAAACGTGAATTGCTCTTGGTCTATTCGTAACATACGTTTTGTTAGCCAAAGCGATATAAAGATGGAGATAACTCCGAAGGAGAGCATCAATGGCTCGTAGATACCTGATAGCAGCAACCAAACAACAACTAATATCACGCCTAACCTGAACAAATGACTCAAATTTTATCTCCTAGACTATAAAAAGTAGGCTGATGATTGAAGCAGAAAATGACACTACGCGATACAAGATAGGTCTTTGTTTACTAATGAAACTAATTTAACAATTGATTAACGCTAACACAACAGCTCAAGTTAAGTTGTTACTTTATTTAATTTATTTCAGTTTCAACCACGCTTCGATTGGTTATACTCACTATAAACTAACTACAGAAAATACCAAATGAATTTAATGATTACCGGACTCTACGCTGGGCTCTTAGGGCTAATTTTTCTTGCTTTGTCGATTCAAGTTATCAAAGCTAGAAGAAAGCATATGATTAGCTTAGGTGATGGAAATATAGACGATTTGCAAAAAGCGACAAGGGCGCACGCTAATTTTAGTGAATATGTTCCTATTTGTATTATTCTTTTGTTGGTCGCAGAGCTCACTTCGCAAGCTGATATTTTTTTGCACATTTGTGGCATTGCGTTGGTATACGGGCGGATTGCTCATGCATATGGCTTGGTAACGAAATCGGGCGCAAGTATGGGAAGGGTTAGTGGTATGTTGGCTACATTCGCCGTATTGATAGCATTGTCATTGTGGAACCTGTACGTGGTTGTAGCGAAGTTTATTTAGCCAAGCAAAAGTTGTTATTATCAATAAAAAAAGCCATCGCAAGTGCGATGGCTAGATTCGTTCCTTGATGTTTACCGGAGCACGGGTTGGAAGCTAGGGATCCACCAACCGCGTTATCCGAGCAAACGTTTAAGGTTTATTTATTATCAAACAACTGATTACCTATTTCTATTCGTCTTGGTTTTTTGGCTTCAGGAACCACTCTCTCAAGGTCGACATGTAATAGGCCATTTTCTAAATCGGCAGACAGTACTTTCACATTGTCTCCGAGTTGAAATTTGCGCTCGAAGTTTCTTTCAGAAATACCTTTGTGAAGGAATTTGCGACTTTCGTCTGGTGCTTGTTCTTTGCTGCCGCTAATAATGAGCGTGTTTTCCACAACCTCAATAACGACATTGTCTTTAGCAAAGCCGGCAACCGCCATGGTAATTCTGTATTTATCTTCTTCGAGAAGTTCAATATTGTAAGGGGGATAAGTATTTTGTTTTTCATTTCGAGCAGCCGCATCAATCATAGATGCTAAATGGTCTGAACCAATGAATGAACGGTATAGTGGAGATAGATCGATAGTACGCATAGTCATATCCTTTTACTTTTAAGCAATATGTTTTAAATTAAATGCCCCGATATTTCGGCGGCGGTTTTGTGAACCCTTTCGGCATCCACAATTTCTATATGAGTACGGACTTTATTTTTTCAAGAAAAAAATTGGATTACTTTTAAAATAAAATTCGCTAAGCAGGCGATATCGGAATTTGAAGGCATACATTCTTGTCGCTGTATCAACACCTTAATACTACTGTTCGAAAGCTATGACTAATCACGACGTTCAATTATCACCTTTCAAAATTCGCAGTGCTGAGTGATAACGAGCGCTTTTTGAATGATTTTTTTGGATATTTTTTAAACAGTAGTCTATGCTACATAAACTGCCAATGAATGGAAGCGTAAGGTCATGCTTTTTAAAATCAGAACAGGTTCTACCGTTAGATCATTTCATACAAATCAAGCAGTTTTAACAATAATTCTTTTTATCAGCTTACTATTTACCGCTGGTTTCGCTAAAGCGGCGGTACTTAACTTTCAAACGACCAATCAAAGTATGTGGCAAAGTGGCACTGCAGGTGGACTTAATGAAAGTGTATTTGTTGGTACAACTTGGGATACACCGACTGCCCAAATTGGGGCGATTATTGGTGATATTATACAAACCCCTGGTGTACCTCCGCTGCAAATTACACCCGCAATCCCCCGTAAACTGATTACACCGGCAATACCGCGAAAGTTAATCGTGTCATCTAAACGCATTTGTATCCCCTTTGCTGGGTGTTATCGCACGCCAGCTGTTTACTCGCCGGCAATTCCTGCTGTCTATACGCCAGCCATACCCGCAGTCTATACCCCAGCCATTCCATCAGCTGAAATTGACACGCGAACAGGTGCAAAAGTCGACATCAGCACGCAAGGAAAAGTGGGTCTTGAGTTTTCGGTGGCGGCAACTGCTGGAGACGTCGATGCAGAAATAGAATTCGAAGCTAACTTAGCAGCCCCAGAGAAAATTGCTGCATTTGAGTTATTCGAACTTGCTGCATCATCAACACTGTTAGATAGCTCTGAATTTCAAACTCAGTTTCCTGAGTTGTCTGCTAAAGCTGAATTTATCTTGGCCGCTAATTTAGATATAGCGGGTCAAGCCTGCGTTGTGCCCTTTGGTTGTGAGCAAGGTAATACAAATATTGGCTTTGAAGAATTTGCGCTGGAATTAATTTCGTTCAATGAAAATGACAGTGGTCGAGTTCGTTTACTGGGCTTGGATGAATTAGGCCCGTCAGCGTTCAATTTCGGTGACCCAATTTCGGCAACGGCAGGGATTACTGAAGTTGGCAATGTGACGGTTTTTGTGCCTGACGTCGAGACAACGAGCACACTAGGTGGTAATTCCTTAAATTCTCAAGGCGAAGCCGATTTATTCGATATCAAACTTGATATTGACGGTATATTGACTGCATCAAGTGGTTTACCTCCAGTGCTCGGCACCGGCATTGATGCTGGTATATTAAGTTTTGGCTACGACATTCTCGACATTGAATTTGGTCCAGTCGTTGATATTAAGCAAACGTTTGAATTGATCCCTGAACTGTTTGTCGACCTATCGTTTAGTGAAAGCGTGTTCATTGAAGGCTTAGCTGAAAAGGTTAGTTTTTTGTCTGCTGCGGTTAATGATCTACCGCGAATAGCGCTAGGCATAGGCCAAGATCTTATCGTCGATACTCAGTATCGGGTTGATGCAAAGCTGCGTAATACCACTAGTTTAGGTATTGATGGTGAGTTTGACTTAGATGTGTTGGTTGCCGATTTTTCGCTCAACGCATTAGGTGCAACGTTTGACCTTGGCGAGCTTGGCCCACTGTTCAACTTCAATGAAAGGTTTGGAATAGCTGAACTTCCACCCATTTTCGAGCGAGAGTTTGGTTTAGATGGCTTTAATCAAGTAGCGGGTGAAAGCTTGCGGTTATCGACCATGATTGGCGAACAACAGCCTGGTGAAACACCAGAAGCAAAGCTCGCGAACGCGGTAGCAGTTTTAGTGACTGGCTCACCAGTTGAAATGAGCCAAATGGTGGATAAACCAACAGTTGATAGTTTTGTTTTTAGCTTTGACTATCTGTTTGGACAAGCCGGAAGTATTTTAGATGTATTTTTAGGTGACTATCGGCTTACCAGAATAGAGTCTATTGAGGCGATGAGCAGTTTTGCCACATTTTCGGGTACTTTCGACACCGATGCCGTCTTTGGCAGTTTTGATATGGCGCTGCTAAAATTTGTTTTTAACAGTATCAGCGGAGAAGCGGGGCATACTCTGCTAATCGATAATGTTGTATTGCCAAACTTAGTGAATGGAAATTTCGATCTTGCAGCAGTCACTGGAGTGCTCTCCAATTGGCAAACTAGCGTGCCAATTGGCAGTAATGGCAGTGTTAGTGCGTTTGTGCTTGAAGCTGAAGTATCAGAACCTAGATTATTGTGGTTATTGATCATTGGAGCCATACTAATGGTAGTGCTCAGAACTATATCGAATAAAGCAAGTAGTGCGGGTGCACAAGGAACTGTTTGAATGATTCTACGGGTGGCTAAATTGGCATCGAAGCGTTTTATTATCTTACTGACTTGGATTTTTACGGTCTCAATAATATATACCTGTGTTGTAACAAGTGTGAGAAGTGCAGACGAGGAGGGTAAATTTGTTAGCCTCGGCGTGGGTGTTGCCAAGTGCGAACAATTCCTGATTGCACGCCAGCAGCAGTCTAAGGACTACTATCTTTTTGGCGGTTGGATAGATGGTTATCTAAGTGCTCGAAACCAACTTGACCAAGACACTTATACGCTTGCCCCGTGGCAGCGCATTGATGTACTCGCTGGTTTTCTAACAGATTATTGCGTAAAAAATCGAGATGTTGCTTTTCAACGAGCAGTAATGGTTATGGCTGAGGCATTGAAACCACAAAGATTGTCTAAGTCGTCAGAAATAGTGGAAATAGCTGTACCTAGTGGGCTAACAACAACTCTCTTCCGAGCTGTTTTAATTAACACCCAAAATAAACTGATTGAGAAAGGTTACGGCGACAAATTCAAAGGCGGGAAACCCACTGGACAATTTGATGAGATAACAATTGAAGCAGTAAAACAGTATCAGAAGCAGCTAGGAATGACCGAAACAGGCTTTCTCGATCAAATTACGCTGTTTGCTATTTTGCGCGACACCTAACAGGAGTAGTCACTTTACTACACAGTTTTCAGGGAAGCAGATTCACAAGTCATTTAGTTTGAAAGTAAACGCGCCGTGAAAGACGCGCCGACGCCGACTCCATGGCGCAATGGCTAAGTTCGGCTCTAATGGGACTGGTGGCGTTGGATGGCTTGTCATTCGTGCTCCTTAGCGCTTTACTTTATGCTCTTATTCACACCTTACTTGTTATGACGAGCTTTTAATACAGCAATAGCATCATTTAATGACAGATTGCTAGCTTGCAGCAACACAATCAGATGATACAAAAGGTCGGCAGATTCATTTTTTAATTCATCTAAATCCTGCACCACGGCTGCTAGCGCTGTTTCAACACCTTCTTCACCTACTTTTTGGGCAATACGCTTGATACCTTTACTGTAAAGCTCAGCTGTATAGCTGGTGGATGGATCTGCTTCTTTACGTTCGGCGAGCGTTTGCTCTAATTCAGCAAAAAATGTCATGTTGGGAACATCGCTATTGAACCAACAAGTGCTGGCTCCTGTGTGACACGTTGGCCCATTTGGATGAACCAAAATTAGAAGTGAATCTTGATCGCAGTCAGCAGAGATATCCACTAGATCAAGGGTGTTGCCAGAAGTTTCACCTTTCATCCACAAGCGCTGTTTTGAACGGCTGAAGAAAGTCACTTTGCCTGTATCAAGCGTCTGAGCCAATGCTTCTTGGTTCATATATCCTTGCATTAAGACGCGACCTGAATGGGCGTCTTGTATCACTGCAGGCAATAAATTCTGCATTTTTTCCCACGCTAACTGCGCTGACGTTTCGTTGGTGATTTTCATTCTACTTCCTATTGAGTCGGTGCGCGTTGGCTGCGCATTTCTATCCCTTGAGCGGATAACCAAGCTTTTAATTCAGGTATGTCGATAATGGCTTTATGAAAAACGGATGCCGCTAGTGCACCATCAACATCAGCCTGATTGAAAACGTCGGCGAAGTGCTGCATTTCACCTGCACCGCCCGACGCAATAAGAGGCACATTACAAACAGCTCTCACCGCGGCAAGCTGGGCAATATCGTAGCCTTTGCGAACACCGTCTTGGTTCATACAATTTAGGACAATTTCACCCGCGCCACGCGCTTGCACTTCTTTAACCCAATCAACCGTTTGCCATGCGGTTTTTTGAGTACGCGTTTCGTCGCCGGTAAATTGGTAAACTTCGTAGTGACCTGTTTCTTCATTAAAAAAACTATCAATACCAATGACTACGCACTGCTGGCCAAATGTATCATGTAAATCTTTAATCAGGGCAGGGTTGGATAGGGCTGGGCTATTAATAGAGATTTTATCTGCGCCCATCTCTAATATTTTACCTGCGTCTTCAACTGATTTTATGCCGCCAGCAACGCAGAAGGGGATATCTATCACTTGCGCAATTTTAGTTACCCAGCTTTTGTCGACAACGCGTTGATCGCTTGAAGCGGTGATGTCATAAAATACCAGCTCGTCAGCACCGGCTTCGGCATAGCGTTTCGCCAGCGGTACAATATCGCCAATAATTTCGTGATTACGAAACTTAACTCCTTTTACTACAACGCCATCTTTCACGTCCAAGCAGGGGATGATTCTTCTTGCTAGCATTAAACTGCCTTTTTTGTGTCTATGGTTAGCGGAGTGCTATTTAACTTTTACTAACCAATTGTGTTTATCGTCGGCCTTACCCCATTGAATATCATTCAATGCTTGGCGCAATTTCATGGTGGTTGGCCCAGCTTCACCGCTGCCAATCTGATGTTCTTTGCCGTTGTGAATAAATGTGCCTACCGGCGTAAGTACTGCTGCTGTGCCTGAAAGGGCTGCTTCAACACCCGGCTTAGCCGCACGCTCTAATAATTCATCAACCGTAATATTGCGCTCGCTAACCGTCATGCCTAAATCGGCAGCAATGGTCAGAATGGAATCGCGAGTCACGCCATGCAAAAAACTAGCGTCCAATGCTTTAGTAATGACTTCATTTCCATCAATTAGGATAAAGTTAGCGGCACCGGTTTCTTGTACATCTCCGTTTGGACAGAAAAGTATTTGGTCGGCATGCACTTCGCTGCGCGCTTTTAAAATCGGACCTAAGGCGCTTGCATAGTTACCACCACTTTTGATCATGCCCATGTGCGGAGCGCATCGCATCCCCGTTTCATCAAGCAGTAAACGTAGTGGTTTTGCACCGCCGGCAAAGTAATCGCCTACCGGTGATAGCAGTACGTAAAGCATTGAAGTAAGCGAAGGTGCTGCCGCTTTACCAATCGAGGCTTCGGTACCTACATGAGTTGGGCGAATATACATTGAACCGGGAGGTTGTGGCACGTCGTCCGCATATTGACCGACGATATCCAGTATCATTGCTTCAACTTGCTTTGGGTTAATTTTTGGTAAGTTCAATAGCTGACTGCTTTGCTCAAAGCGCTTAATGTTTTTGTCCATTCTAAAAATATAGACGCCGCCGTCGTCGTGACGAAAGGCTTTTAAACCTTCAAAACAAGTGCTTGAATAGTGCAGAACGTGAGCGCCTGGGTGCATTTGAATGCTATCAGCAGAGACCTTTTGAGCATCACTCCATTTGTCATTTTCAAAAGTTGCTAATGCCATTTTTGGCATAAAAACAGTCCCGAACACAGCCATGTAGAATTCCTAATTTTTGTTGTGGCGTTAATAGTATTAACCGCCTAAGTGTATTGATCTTCAGCTAGCAGTCATTTGCAGATAGCTTACATTATGTGATCATTTTACGTAATATTTCACTTTGAACAATAGCGAGAGCAGCTTTGCCTTGCATTTATTAGCGCTAAATCAATATAAAGAATTATTTTGCTACGGGCATTGCGAGAATTCTCGACAATTAAACATCGCAATAATGCTCTTATAAACAAAAATTCGTTAACTATACTTGTTATTTTGACCAGCATTCAATGGCTTGTTTTACCGTAAACTTACCTTCAAGTAAGGCTCTACCCAATATCACACCAGCAACGTTTGTCGGTTTTAGTACTTCAATATCATGTAAGCTACCTATGCCACCCGATGCCTGCCATTGAATATCAGGAAATTGCGCAGCAACTTCCGTATACAGACTGTCATTCGCACCTTGAAGCGTGCCGTCTCGGCTAATATCTGTGCATAGCACGTGCTTCAATCCAACTTTCGAATAACGATTGATAAGCTCTTCAATGGAAACGCCTGAATCTTGCTGCCAACCATGAGTTGCGACAAACTTATTGCCTTGCGCATCAATGTTGATGTCGAGCGCCAAAACGATGTGTTCTGGGCCGAATTCTCGCATCCATTGCTCAACCACTTCTGGTTGCGTGACCGCGAGTGACCCAATCACAACGCGCTCAACACCTGCAGATAATAAACCCTCAACATCTGCTTTAGTGCGCACACCGCCGCCGCTTTGAAACTTCATTCGTTTGGTTGCAACCATTTCAGATATGAGTGTCAGTTGACGTTTGCTGGTGTCTTTTGCGCCAGTCAGGTCAACAATATGCAGCCACTCGGCGCCGTCATCGGCATATTGATGCACAACATCAATGGGATTGAGTTTGTATTCAGTTGTTTGTTTATAGTCGCCTTGATATAAACGAACCACTTTGCCTTCGATTAAATCGATCGCTGGAATAATCATTTTACTTCCTTACAACTGAATAAAGTTTTTGAGTAACTGCGCGCCAGCGTCACTAGAACGCTCAGGATGAAACTGGACACCAAAAAAGTTGTCTTTATGAATAGCGGCTGAAAAGGTAGTGCCAATGTCGGCTTTGAGTTGTTCAGCACTTAGCTTGTCTGCATTTGCATTGTTGACTGACGCATTGGCACTCAACTCGCTTTTGTTGGACGAATAGTGACAGGTAGCTAAGGTGTGTTCATAGTCATCAACAGCATAGCTGTGCACAAAGTAAAAATGTTCGCCGTCAGGTATGCCAGCAAATAAAGGGTTTTCATATTTACTGGTGACTCTATTCCAACCCATATGTGGTAAGCGTAAATTACCAACCTGCATACGTTTTACGTGTCCGGGAATGAGATCCAGGCTGTTGGTTAAATCGGTTTTCCCAAATTCACCTTCCTGCGAGTCCGTCACCATTAGCTGCATGCCCAAACACACGCCGAGAGTCGGTTGTGTCAAAGAACGCAGGCAGTCGCCTAACGCTTTGCGATTGATGCTACTCATAGCAGCAGGAGCGCTTCCGACTCCGGGCAACAGCACGCGCTGGGCTTTTGAAATAACGCCAACGTCGTCAGATACATCTACTTGAATGCCTAGGCGTTCAAAGGCGAATTTAACTGACGATATATTTGCACAGCCTGTATTCACAATAACTAATGAACTCGACATTTATAGTGATCCTTTAGTACTCGGTAGGGCATTCCCTTCTTTCGCTATTGCTTGACGCAAAGCACGGCCAAATACTTTAAATAAGCTCTCTACTTGGTGATGAGCATTGCCTTCAGTCGTCGATAAATGCAGTGATAAACCCATTGATTGGGCAATTGAATAGAAGAAGTGAGGCACCATTTCGGTTGCCATATCGCCAACGGAGTCACGACTAAATGTTGCATCAAACTGCAGGTGAGGGCGGTTAGAAATATCGATAAGACATTCTGCTCGACACTCATCCATGGGCAAGGCAAAACCGAAACGAGCGATGCCGCGCTTGTCGCCTAATGCTTTTTTCAGACATTCACCTAGTGCGAGTGCGGTATCCTCAACGCTGTGGTGATCATCAATGTGAAGGTCACCGTCAACGCTGACATTTAAATAGAAGCCACCGTGTGTGGCTACTTGGTCAAGCATGTGATCAAAGAAACCCAAACCCGTGTGTATTTCTGGTTTTTGTGAACTGTCTAAATTCACTTTCACCCTAATATCGGTTTCTGAGGTTGTCCTTACTACTTCTGCCGTGCGTGCCGTAATGGTCAATTGACTGGTGATCATTGGCCAATTATTAGAAACAGGATCGTATTTGATGCCCTTGATGCCCATGTTCTCAGCAAGTTGGATATCGGTATCACGATCGCCAATCACAAATGAACGAGTAAAATCGACTTTACCAGCCTGCAGGTAATCTTTGACCAAGCCTAGTTTAGGCTTTCTGCAGCTGCAGTTATCAGCATCAAAGTGTGGGCAAATTAATACGTCATCAAATACCACACCCTGACTTGTGAATATATTCATCATGGCATTATGCGGTAAATCGAAGTCGGCAGTAGGAAAACTATCAGTTCCTAAGCCATCTTGATTCGACACCATCACTAATTTGAAGCCAGCTGCTTGGAGTTTGAGCAGTTCAGGGATGACATTAGGTTCGAAAACTAACTTTTCTAAGCTATCGAGCTGTTTGTCGACAGGGGGCTCTTCCACTAAAGTGCCATCGCGATCAATGAAAAGAATGGGTTGTTGACTCATATTATTGACTTCCGTCGGCAAAAAATGCCTTTATTAATGCTAATAATGTTTTGTTTTGTGCAGGGTTACCAATGGTAATGCGCAGACAGTTCTGCAAATTTATTTGCTTTGATTGGTCGCGAATCAACATTTTATGCTTCACAAGATAAGCCATAAGCTCAGTCTTGCTCTGCGTTCTGAATAGTACAAAATTGGCGTTAGTATCGCCGATAATTTGTATATCACCAATGTCTGCTAAGGCCGCGCTCAGTGAAATGAGTTCGTCTTTTAATACTGCAACGTCGTTACGCATTTTCGCCAGTCCTTGGTTTTCAAGTGCTTTACTAGCAATTTGAGCAACGGGTGCTGGAATAGGATAAGGCGCAATGACTTTTAATAAGGTTTGGATAATCTCTGACGATGCCAGCGTGAAACCGCAGCGTAGACCGGCCAAAGCAAAGGCTTTCGATAAGGTCCGCAAAATCACTAAATTCTCATATTTATCAAGCAAGTCAGTTTGCGTTTGGGCTATATCGAATTCTATATAGGCTTCATCAACAACCACAATCGCTTGGTCTTTAAATGCGTCGAGTACCTTAACAATGTCTTGCTGAGAAACACTTGTGCCTGTCGGATTGTTAGGCGAACAGATGAAGACGGCTTTGACTTTACCAACGTAACTTAATATATCGGGGATTTTCAAGCTGAAATCGTTGTTGAGTAATGATTTGTGCACACCGACATTGAACGTTTGGGCGCTAATTGCGTACATTCCGTAGGTGGGAGGGCAAATAAGAATACTGTCTTTACCGGCTTCACAAAATGCGCGCACAATAAGCTCTATACCCTCATCGGCACCTCTAGTCACTAAGGTTTGTGATGCTTGTAAATTCGCATAAGTCGCGTAGGCCTTAATAACGGTATCTGGCTGGCAGTCAGGGTAACGGTTGAATACAGATGAATCGACAGCATAATCTCCCGCAAACGGCGATTCATTCGCGTTTAACCACACTTGCTCGGCGTCTGCGCCAGACCCTGCAAACAAGCGCCTCGCTGATTCGTAAGGAGTCAGTGCATTGACGTGCTCAACAGTCAAATCACTTAACCAGTTGCGGGTTTGTTTTGCGCTCATGGCTGTTTTCCTGATGGCGTATCAATATAAACCCTATCGTCAATGCCAGCATTATTTTCAGATGAGGTCTCAGCTTGCTTAGACGCGCCGTCTACTGCTGTATTGTCCTCAGCCGAGTGCGTTGAAACGCTAGGAAGATCTAAGCCAGTCAATCTGATTTTAACCGCATTTCTATGTGCATCTAAGCCTTCAGCATCCGCTAAATCCATAATGGCATCGCCAATATTCTCTAGCCCTTCGCGCGTTAGTTCTTGCACTGTATAGCGGCGCATGAAATCGAGTAAGCCTAGGCTTGAATAGTTTCGCGCATAGCCATAGGTTGGCAGTACGTGATTAGTGCCGCTCGCGTAATCGCCAGCCGACTCGGGTGAGTAAGCGCCAACAAAAATTGAGCCAGCATGTTTCAAGCTTGCTAATAGATCGCGTGCGTTGTCGGTTTGCACAATTAAGTGCTCTGGTGCGTAAGCGTTGCTCACCAATACCGACTCTTCAATGCTTGCTGTAAGGATGTAGCGACTGTTGTCGACAGCTTTACTAGCAATATCACGACGTGAGAGCTGGGCGAGTTGCAGGACTACTTGTTGCTGTACTTTTGCAATAAGCGCCCTGTTATCGCTGACCAATACCGCTTGAGAGTCGGCGCCGTGTTCTGCTTGTGATAGTAAATCAGCAGCAACAAAACCAGCGTCTGCATTTGCGTCTGCGATAACTAACACTTCAGATGGACCTGCTGGCATATCGATAGCTGCGCCGCCAACAGCTTGGCTAACCTGTTGTTTTGCTTCAGTGACAAAGCTGTTGCCAGGGCCGAATATTTTGTCTACTTTGGGTATTGTTTCTGTGCCAAATGCCATAGCGGCAATTGCCTGAGCGCCACCACAAAGATAAATATGTTGAATGCCGCAAATTTTCGCCGCATAACAAATTTCCGGCGCAATAGTCCCTTGTGGAGAAGGAGGTGTGCATAATATAGGTAAATCGCAACCAGCCACTTGTGCTGACACGCCTAACATCAACACCGTTGAGGGTAGTGGTGCGCTGCCGCCGGGAATATATAAGCCAACTTTTTCAAGTGCCGCGTGGCGCTGTTCGCAAACCACGCCTGGTGACGTTTCTATACGAATATCTTGCGGTAATTGCGCTTCGTGAAAAGTTTTGATATTTGCATACGCTTTATCAATCGCCGCTTTCACTTTTGGTTTGAGTTTGCTTTCGGCTTCATCAATTACCGCGGTGTCCAAGCGCAAGTTGCTTAACTCTGCACCATCAAATTGTTTCGTGTATTCAAACACGGCCGCGTCTTTACTTTGACGAACACGACTTAGTATTTTTGTGACGGTGTCACGCAACATGACACTGTCTTTCATTGCCGGACGCAACAATGCTTCTATCTGTTGCTGCTCGGTTAGATTGCCCCACTCAATAATTGATTGCGACGACATTGCGATTACCCCATCATTTTTTCAATTGGCATAACAAGAATTGAGCTGCAGCCCAATGACTTTAATTTTTCCATGGTTTCCCAGAACAGTGTTTCGGAACTAACCACGTGTATTGCGACTAATTTTTCGTTACCTGCTAAAGGCAATACTGTTGGATTCTCGGCGCCAGGCAGTAAGCTTTTAACTTGTTCTAAATATGCCTTGGGTGCGTGCAGCATAATATATTTACTTTCTTTAGCCTGCATCACCCCATCGATACGAGGTAGCAAACGATTTACAAGTGCTTGCTTGTCATCACTGAGTGGCTGAGACTTTTGAATGAGTACGGCTTTAGATTCAAATATCACTTCTTCTTCACATAAGCCATTAGCTTCTAGTGTTGCGCCGGTTGAAACTAAGTCACATATTGCGTCGGCAACGCCTGCGCGTGGAGCAACTTCAACCGAGCCAGTTAGCATGACCGCACTTGCATCAATGCTTTTTTCTTTAAAATAACGCTCTAATAGGTAAGGGTAGGTGGTTGCGACTTTTTTACCATTCAATGAGGTAACGTCGTGATATTCCATTTCGTTTGGAACAGCGATAGACAAGCGGCAGCCGCCATAGTCTAAGCGACGAAGCGTTTTGAAGTCCGCAGGACGCTTTGACGATTGGCGCTCTAGCATCTTTTCTTCAAGCTCATTTTCACCAATGAAGCCCATATCAACAACGCCGTCCATTACAAGACCGGGAATATCGTCGTCTCTAACAAGCAATAAGTCGATAGGCTGATTTGTTGAATGAGCAATAAGCAAGCGATCTCTAATTTGTAGTTTGATGCCAATCGCTTTCAACAACGCAATGCTGTCATCGCTCAATCGACCTTTCTTTTGTACTGCAATTTTTAATCTTTTTGAATCGCTCATTTCTCGTTCCTTTGTATGCTTTCGCTTAATGACTATTACTTATTATATTTCTATTACGATGCGGCTAATCACAAAACTGACTTTAGCTACTCGATTTCACGACTTTCAAGCACAGTTTATCAAGTGCTCATTTGGAAGTTATGCAATCTAATGACTGTATCTAATACCCATTTCAGCCTAGAGAGATCGGTTTGATTCTATATGGTGGTAAAATCAAACAAAAAGCCCCCGAAAGTTTCCTCTCGAGGGCTTCAAATTTCTTCAATGCCATGGAAAGGAAACCACACCCTTCCAGCACCAACCTGAAAGGTTATGCGTTCATATGATGATGATGGCTGAAATTTGCAATGTTCATGTTAGCTCTTATTAGTTCCGTATTCTTTGCGGTTGTCGCAGTGAATTTTTCACGTGGCTGAATGTTATATAACTTGATGTGCATAATCAACAGCAAACCCATGAGAAATGCACTTTGTTTTACATATCTCATGTTTTTTTTATATAACAAGCCGTAGCAATGAGATAGAACCTGTGTTTTTTGTTCGGTTTTTGCGCATCTTGCTGCCACCGCTTAATACTGCTCGCTTAAGCAATACACCCCACTCGTCGTCTTTGCGAAGGCAAAGATCTCCCAAAACATCCTTTATTTTAAACTGTTCAAAACATCCTTTATTTTAAAGTGTTGTAACCGTCGCCTAAAGACCGTCACCTAACTTAACATTCCAAGGCAGTAATTGCTCGATGTCAGGCTCAGGATGCGTAAAGACTTCGAGTAAATGGGTGATGTAATCGTAAGGCACAAGCCCATTGG
>Ga0209309_10000731_pt1 | contig 36604 bp, 29 predicted proteins | sample COGITO_mtgs_1204_2_FD_184807 | JGI IMG/M metagenome (GOLD analysis project Ga0209309, IMG submission 184807) | Pelagic marine microbial communities from North Sea - COGITO_mtgs_120412 (SPAdes) (version 2) | ecosystem: Environmental > Aquatic > Marine > Epipelagic ... | reverse complement strand
TATACGTGTTCTTGCTCATAGTGCAATAGGTTGTTTAGTTTTTGGTAGTTACTTTCTGGCCGTCTCGTACGCTTTTTGCACCTTCTACAATAACGATTTCTCCATCTTTCAAGCCGCTTTTTACTTCGGTTTTATTGTTATAGGTAAGGCCGGTTTCAACCACGATGCGTTTAGCGGTTCCAGTGGAATCTGTAACAGGCTCGTAAACAAAAGCAATGGTTTCCCCTTTTGAGTTTTCTTGAAGAATACTCTCCGGAATTGTAATTGAACTATCGTTTGTATAATCGTTTACTTGTACCGTAGCGATTAAGTTAGGTTTTACTTTTTCGTCTTTGTTCGGGATGGCTATTTCTACATCAAACGTTCGGTTGTCTGGGTTTATGTAATTTCCTACTTGTCTCACAGTTCCTTCATATTCTTCACCAATAGAAGAAAGGCGAACGTTTACTTCGGTGCCTTTTTTAATACTATTTAGGTAATTTTCCGGTAAAGAAGCTTTTACGTACATATCGCTTAGGTTTACCAAACGGATTACTTCGGTTTGACCTTGGTTTACCACTTGACCTTGCTCGGCAATAACATTATCAACCACACCTGCAAAAGGAGCCGTTATAATTGTTTTTCCTAATTGCGAGCGGATTTGTTGCGCGGCTTTATCGGCGGCTTCGTAGTTTGCTTTTGCTTCTAAAAATTGAATTTCTGAACCAATTTTTTGATTCCACAACCGTTGCTGACGTTCAAACCTGGTTTTAGCCAAAGCAACTTGTGTTTCTTGTTGCGCCAATTGACTTGAAAGCCCACCGTCATCAATTTTGGCCAATCGCTGCCCTTTTGAAACACGTTGTCCTTCGTTGACATATACATTGGTTAAAACTCCTGAAAACTCTGGGTAAATAATAATGTTTTGATCCGTTTCTACATTTCCTTGTACTTCAACAAAATGTTTAAAAACACTATCAGTTACTTTTTGTGTGCTCACTAAAAGCGCGCGATCGTGCTTTTCTTCTTTTTCAATAAAGGTGTTGAGTTTATCTATTTTAACTTTCAATTCTTTTTGTTGGGTTGAAAGCTCAGCCTTTTTAGCTTTTATTTCAGAAAGATCACCTTTTTCTAAAATAGAATCTACAGATCCTTCTTTGCCACCACAGGAGGCTACTGTAATTGTGATTAATACTAGGTATATAAACTTTTTCATAATTGTATGGGTTGTGGTGTTTTTAGTTGTCTTTGGTTTCAGGGTACTTTGTTGTGTCTAATAAAGTTTCAAGTTCTGCTTTGGTGTTTATAACCTCCAGCATCGCTTGCAAATAATCTTGTTGTGCTTGAAAAAGTTGCTGCTGGGCTTCGCTTAACTCGAAACTGGTTGCAATTCCTTCAAAAAACTTAATACTGTTTTTATTTTCAATGCGCTCTGCCAACTCTAAGTTGCGTTCTTTATTTTCGTAATTTTCCAAAGCAAATTGATAGTCATTACGAGCGTTTGCAATTTCAAGTGTTACTTGATTGCGGGTTTGCTCCAACTCTAACTTTGCTTGCTCAAAAGCTATTTGTTTTTGAGCTGTTTTGGCACTTCGCATACCACTACTAAAAATAGGAACGCTCAGGCGAATACCGAGAACGGATTGATCGTAATAAATCTGGTTGTCATTAAAAAACGTAAAAGAATCACTATTACCTTGTGCGCCATAGTTTACAAAACCGGAGAGAGAAGGAAGGGCTTTGCTTTTTTCAAGTTTTACTTCTACTTCTGAAAGGTTTGTCTGGTCTTCTGCAATTCGGTAATCTATATTTTCTTCAACGTTTATTTCTTTGGAAAGTAGCAATAAGTTGAAATTATCTTTGCTTAATTGGTTTAAATCATCTGTCACTATAATTTCATCTTCCACTGGAATCCCCATGGTTACTTTTAACATATCGTACGCAATCGATTGCATACGTATGGAATTATTGAGGTTTGTTTCTAGATTTAAAAGAGTAATTTCCAGTTGCTCTGCATCTTCTTCTTCAGCCAATCCGTTTTCAAAAATCTTTCGGGTATCGCTGAGGTTTTTTTCAACGGTTGTTACATTCTTCTTTAAAATTTCGACGCTTTCGGTCGCTAACAACACATTTCCGTAGGCATCGGTAATGGCTTTTTTAACTTCTAGGTCTGTTTTTACTTTTGCATTTTCTGAAATTTGCAACAATGTTTTTGCAGATTGAACTCCAACGATATACGAACCATCAAAAATTAACTGATTCCAAGTTGCTGTTGCATTAAGGCTTTGCTTTGTACCAAACCTAACCGGTACAAAAGTACCCGGTTCTCCGCCTGCAACTTCTCCCGGAATTAAGGTAACCGGCTGCTTAAGATTATTCGTGTAATTCGCTTCGCCACTTATTTGCGGTAAGCCTTGTGCGATAATTTCCCACTTTTGTTTTAAGGCGATCGCCACATCTTTTTTAGCAATACGCGAATTATATCCATTGTCAAGCCCATAAAGAATGGCTTCTTCTAATGTAAACGTTCGCTTTTCAACACGAGTTGAATCTTGTGCATTTGCGACGATGGCAAAAAGCGAAAAAAGGATTAAAAAAATATTTTTCATTGATTTGTATTCTCGTTTATAAATTTATTGAGTGTTTGTAAGCCTTTTTGTGTTACAATTCCACGTAAATGATATTCCAGATAATCCTCCATTAATTGGAGTTTTGAAAATTGAGATACGGGAAAAACCGTTTCATCATTAATACCATCAATCCCTAAAAAATAGAGTTTTGAAATAAAATCGACATCAATATTATTTCTGTAAACCCCTTTCTCAACACCGCGTCTTAAATTTTCTACCGTACATTCTGCCATGTTCTCGTACTTTTTTGCCTTAATCATGGTGTAGATTTCGGGATAGTATTTTTGAAGCTGGTATTGTGGTGATGATTTTTCGTTTTTTAATTGAAGCATCACAAATTTTTTAATCTCATATAACTCTTCAATTGGGTCTTTCTTTTCTAACTGTATGCTGTCTATCCCGCAAGAAATACCTTCAAAAACCCTTAATACCGATTCTTTAACAAGATCTGTCTTGTTCTTAAAATGCGTGTAAATAGTTTTCTTTGAAATGCCCATTTCATTGGATATATCGTCCATAGTAACACTTTTAAAACCAAGTGACAGGAACATTTCGGCTGCTTTTATTGTTATCTTTTCTTTCATAATTCGGGACAAAGATATATAAAGGAAACTTTAGGAACAAAAAAAGTTTCCAAAGTTTTACAATAAGTTAACATGGCAATCTTATTAAAAAGGGACGTGCTTAATTTTTTTTAGTTTTTAGGCACCTGTTTATTCGGCAACTTGTATTTTAGCGGCAAATTTTTAGCATCATGGAAGTACTCAAAAAATATAACGTCGCACTTACCGAAGAATTAAAAAAAACGGTGCAAACAAAAGAGCCTGAGCAGTTGTATGAGCCTATTCAATATATTGTAAATATTGGAGGTAAACGATTGCGCCCTATCCTTACGTTATTAACGTGTGATTTTTTTGGTACCGATTTTAAAAAAGCCATGCCGGCAGCCTTGGCTATTGAGCTGTTTCATAATTTTTCATTAATTCATGACGATATAATGGACAATGCGCCATTGCGCCGCGGACAAGAAACCGTTCATGAAAAATGGGACATTAATACTGGAATTCTTTCAGGTGATGCGATGTTGATTTTGGCGTATCAATATTTTGAAGAATATGAACCTGCACTTTTTAGAGAGTTGGCAGTACTCTTCAGTAAAACGGCAATTGAAGTGTGCGAAGGGCAACAATACGATGTTGATTTTGAAGATCGTGATGATGTAACCATCGAGGAATATATTAAAATGATAGATTATAAAACAGCTGTTTTATTGGGTGCTGCCATGAAAATGGGGGCCATCGTTGCGGGTGCTTCTGAAAGTTGTAAGGAAAACATGTACAAGTTTGGAAGAAACTTAGGGATAGCATTTCAATTGCAAGATGATTATTTGGATGTGTTTGGAAATCCCGAATCGTTTGGAAAACAAGTAGGCGGTGATATTATTGAAAATAAAAAGACCTTTTTATATTTAACAGCCCTTACTAAAGGTGAAACAATACAAGCTGAAGAATTAGAACATTTATATACCATAAACCCAAAGGAACCTTCTGGTAAAATTGAAACGGTAACGCGTATTTTTAAAAATTCAGGTGCTGCGGAAGCTACTCAAGCAGAAATTTCGAAGTACACCAATAAAGCAAACGAGTTATTGGAACAGATTAAAATTTCAGAAGAAAAGAAAGCAGAACTCCGTGAATTTAGCGAATGGTTGATGAAACGAACGTTTTAAAGGCTTAAAAATAAAAACGAATAAACGGTGACCAAGCGGTGGAATAAATATCTTCTTCATCTTTAAACAGCACATTGTACCGAACCCCAATCGTTATATTTCCGTTTCTGTAGCCAACACCTGTAAAGAGTGCTGTATTCCAGAAATTATCTTCAAAATTACCGCCGTCCAATTCGATAGTTTGGTTTACGCGAAGTTGTTCCAGTTCGGCAGAAAGTTGAATTTCAGGAATGGGATTAAAGAGCGTAACTAAACTAGCACCGTATAGTGTGGTATTAAAATTGTCGCCCGATTGATAGCTAAATTGTAAGGCGGGACCTGCGCTAAAATAGCGATTAAAATCATAAATAGCACTCGGTGAAATTGTTCCGCTGAAATAGCCATTTCCAAAACCAATACCCAATCCACCGCCAAAACGAACGTGATCCCAAAAATTATTTTTCGGGTGTGCCTGAATACCAATTTGGCCAAAGCTTACAGTTGAAAAAAGCAAAAATGAAATAATAAAAGGGGCGAACCAGCGCTTTTTCATTAGGAAACATTTAAGAATTAGAGTGCCATAAATATACGTATTACAATCGCCTATTTATTGTAAATGTTGTATTTTTGTACCGTTTTATAACATGAAACCCTTGTATTCCAATTATGGATAGATATTCTTTTCTAAATGCGGTACACCCTTCGTACATCGCAGAACTTTACGACAAATACTTACAATACCCAGATAGTGTAGAACCTAGTTGGCGCGCTTTCTTTCAAGGTTTTGACTTTGGAAACGAAAACGGCTCGGGCGAAGCATTGGGGCTGGCGCCTCAACAAAATGAAACTATTAGCAATGCCGGTAAAACCGGTATTGAGGCCGAGTATCCCGAGTATTGCGTAAACGTTGTAAAAGAATTCCAAGTTATCAAATTAATTGATGGCTATCGATCACGTGGGCATTTGTTTACAAAAACCAATCCGGTACGCGAACGAAGACAATATACTCCAAAACTTGATATCGAGAATTTCGGCCTGTCCAAACACGACTTAAATACTACTTTTAAGGCTGGCGAAACCTTAGGTATTGGCGAAGCTACCCTTCAAAGTATTTTAGACCACTTAAATAATATTTATTGCGATTCTATTGGGATTGAGTATATGCATATTCGTAAGCCCGAAGAAACAAAGTGGATAGAAGATAAGCTGAACATTAATGAAAATCAGCCAAATTTTTCAGAAGACAAGAAAAAGAACATCCTAAAAAAATTGAACGAAGCCGTTGCTTTTGAAAGTTTTCTACATACCAAATATGTAGGTCAAAAACGATTTTCATTGGAAGGTGGCGAAAGTTTAATTCCCGGATTGGACGCACTAATAGAAAGTGCTGCGGAAAGAGGTGTTGAAGAATTTGTGATGGGAATGGCACACCGGGGTCGTTTAAGTACTCTGACCAATATATTTGGTAAAAGTGCAAAAGATATTTTCAGCGAATTTGACGGTAAAGATTACGAACAAGTTATTTTTGACGGTGACGTAAAATACCATTTAGGCTGGACCTCCAAACGAAAAACCGATAGTGGAAAAGAAATTAACCTTAACATAGCACCAAACCCGTCACATCTTGAAACGGTTGGAGCTGTTGTGCAAGGTATTGCCAGAGCAAAACAAGATGATCATCATAAGCACCATCCTGAAAAAGTACTTCCAATAGTCGTGCACGGAGATGCCGCCATTGCAGGGCAAGGTATTGTGTACGAAATTGTACAAATGGCACAATTAGATGGGTATAAAACCGGTGGAACCATCCATATTGTAGTAAATAATCAAGTAGGTTTTACAACTAATTATCTGGACGGACGCTCGTCAACCTATTGTACCGATGTAGGTAAAGTTACCCTTTCGCCTATTCTTCATGTAAATGGAGACGATGTAGAAGCTGTTGTGCATGCTATGTTGTTTGCCTTAGACTATAGAATGGAATTTGGGCACGATGTGTTTATCGATTTATTAGGATATAGAAAATATGGACATAACGAAGGTGATGAACCTAAGTTTACGCAGCCAAAACTGTACAAAGCAATTTCAAAGCATCAAAATCCACGTGATATATATTCTGAAGAGCTAATTAAAGAAGGGGTAATCGACAAAGATTACACGAAGAAATTAGAAGAAGAATATAAAAAGAAACTGGAAGAGAATTTAGAAGATTCTCGTAAAGAAGAGAAAACGGAAATCAGTGCCATTATGCAAGAGGAATGGGAAGGATTTACGTATGCCGAGGAAGACAAAATGATGGAAGATGTAGATACTACATTCGATCTTGATAAAATGACCGAAATTGCCGAGGTTATAACGAAGCTTCCGGAGGATAAAAAATTCATGCGTAAAGTAACCAAGCTCATAAAAGCACGAAATACGATGTATTTTGAAGATAACAAGCTGGATTGGGCAATGGGCGAATTATTGGCATATGGCACGTTATTGTCTGAAGGATACGATGTACGCCTTACCGGACAAGATGTTGAAAGAGGTACTTTCTCTCACAGACACGCTGTAATTAAAGCGGAAGAAAACGAAGAAGAAGTGGTGCTGCTTAATGAATTAAGTGAAGACCAAGCTTACTTTTATATTTATAACTCCTTGCTTTCCGAATATGGTGTGGTAGGTTTTGATTATGGTTATGCTATGGCAAGCCCCATAACTTTGTGTATTTGGGAAGCACAATTTGGTGACTTCAGCAATGGAGCTCAAATTATGATCGATCAATATATTTCGGCAGCAGAAGATAAATGGAAACTGCAAAATGGATTGGTAATGTTGCTTCCACATGGGTATGAAGGTCAAGGAGCAGAGCATTCTTCGGCAAGAATGGAACGTTATTTACAGTTGTGTGCAAAAGACAATATGTTTGTAGCAGATTGTACCACGCCGGCAAACTTTTACCATTTGCTTAGAAGACAGATGAAAGTGAATTACCGAAAGCCATTAATCATATTTACGCCAAAAAGCTTGTTGCGCCATCCGAAAGTGGTTTCAACGAAAGAAGAATTAGCTAATGGAACGTTCCAGATGGTTATTGACGATGCAGAGGCAAAAGCTTCAAAAGTAAAAACGCTCGTATTTGTAACTGGTAAATTTTATTACGATCTTTTAGAGGTAAAAGAAGAAGAAAAACGTGATGATGTTGCGTTGGTTCGTGTAGAACAATTATTCCCGCTGCCAACCGAGCACATGAAGGAACTGATGAAAAAATATAAAAACGCTAAAGATGTAGTTTGGGCACAAGAAGAACCTAGAAATATGGGCGCTTATTCACATATCTTAATGCATTTTGAAGAAGCTCGTGACTTTAGAGTGTGTAGTCGAAAAATGTATGCTGCTCCTGCTTCAGGAAGTGGTGTGCGATCTAAACTACGTCACCAACGTGTTATCGAAAGCGTTTTTAACATTGAAGAGAATTAAAATACTATTATAAAAATATCCGTAACAGGTAAATTAAATTACTATGGCATTAGAAATGAAAGTTCCCTCACCGGGAGAATCCATTACCGAAGTAGAAATAGCACAATGGTTGGTTGAAGATGGCGATTATGTGGAAAAAGATCAGGCCATTGCAGAAATTGACAGTGATAAAGCAACCTTAGAATTACCTGCTGAAGCAAGCGGTATTATTACACGCAAAGCGGAAGAAGGAGATGCAATAGCTGTTGGTGAGGTAGTTTGTATCATCGATACCGACGCTGAAAAACCAAGTGGTTCGGATGATGATTCTGATAAAGAAAAAGAATCAAAAAATAAGAAAGAAGAAGCGGAAGAGAAAGACAGCGATAAAGCTGATGCCAAGAAAGAAAAAGCTTCTACGCAATCGCAAGAGCAAGACAAAAAAACATACGCTACTGGAACGCCATCTCCTTCTGCCAAAAAGATTATGGACGAAAAAGGAGTGGATTCCAAAGATGTTAAAGGATCTGGACGTGATGGTCGCATTACAAAAGACGATGCGGTTAAAGCAAACCCATCCATGGGATCTCCTGGAAAAGGCAGCAGAGGTACGGAGCGTAAAAAGCTTTCCATGCTTCGGCGTAAAGTTGCAGAGCGTCTAGTTTCAGCAAAAAATGAAACGGCGATGCTTACCACTTTTAACGAGGTAGATATGAGCCCTATTTTTGAGTTACGTAAAAAATACAAAGAAGACTTTAAAGAAAAGCACGGTGTAAGTTTAGGCTTTATGTCTTTCTTCACCTTAGCAGTCGTTAGAGCGTTGGATATGTATCCAGACGTTAACTCGATGATTGATGGGGATTACCAAATAAAATATGATAACAAAGATATTTCCATAGCGGTTTCTGGTCCTAAAGGGCTTATGGTTCCTGTTATTAGGAATGCGGAAAACCTAAGTTTTAGAGGGGTAGAAGATGAGGTAAAACGATTGGCAATTAGAGCCCGTGATGGAAAGATTACGGTTGATGAAATGACAGGCGGGACCTTTACTATTTCTAATGGAGGTGTTTTTGGAAGCATGCTTTCAACGCCAATTATCAACCCTCCACAATCAGCTATTTTAGGAATGCATAATATTGTAGAACGTCCAATTGCAAGAGATGGAGCCATAGCCATTGCGCCAATTATGTACGTTGCATTATCGTATGATCATAGAATAATTGATGGAAAAGAATCTGTCGGCTTCTTGGTAGCTATTAAAGAAGCTCTCGAAAGTCCAGAAGAATTGTTAATGGACAACAATGCAAAAAAAGCATTAGAGCTATAAAACCGAATATTTATAAACTAAAAACACCCGGCTTTTACCGGGTGTTTTTTAATTAATCAGTTGAAATATTAACATAAAAAATCAAGAAACAAAATAATTAACAATATTTAGCAACACAATTAAAACAACTATAATAACTAGAAAGATAAAGATCTTCTTTTTATTTTTTTCATTTTTGTTGTCATCTTTAAACACCTTGTTTACATTCGATACGTAAATGTCAGAAAATAAATACAGTTATGGAATACGTGGATACACGTAATTATTGTAAAAAAGATGCTTTTATAGCATTTTATCGTGGTTTTCTTTGGCCCAAATAAGCAAACTATTGGTTTTAGGTTCTAAATTTAGTTTACCAATTATATTACTTCTATGTTTTTCAACAGTTCGGTAAGAGATAAAAAGGAGAGAAGCTATTTCCTTATTAGTTTTATCGTTTGCAATGAGTTTTAAAATCTTTTTTTCAGAAGGAGTTAACCCACTTAATGAACTATCTGAAAAAAGAATTCCATCGAGCAGTTCTTTTATTTTTGGGCTGAAGTATTTATCTCCTCTTGTAACCGTATTAATACAATTTTCAATTTCTTCTAAAGCAAATTCCTTTAACACATATCCAAATATGTTTAGCTCTTGTGCTTTAATATAGAGTTCCTTTTCTTTATGCAGTGTAATGAGTACAATTTTGGTAGTAATAAAATTCTCTTTACATTTTTTTGCTATTTCTAAGCCAGACATATGTGGCATTTGTATGTCTAAAATAGCAATAGTAGGCTTTTCTTTAGCAATTAAATTATAGGCTTCTCTGCCATCATGGGCACTGCCAATAATATTGTATTCTTTTTCCAGTAGAAAATCATTCAATCCTTTTAATAAAAGGGGGTGATCGTCTGCTATTATAATGGTTTGGTTGTTCATGATATTGGAAATTGAAATATTATTATAGTACCACTGTTTTTTATAGACTTAACCTTCATTTGTCCGTTTAAAAATTTAGTGCGTTCTAATAGGGTTTTCAAGCCTAATGATTTTACATTTTGATATTTTTCAGTAAAATCAAAACCAACACCGTTGTCCTTAATTGATATTACAATATTACCTGTTAATTTTTTAATAGTCACCTTACTGGCTTCAGCTTTTGCATGTTTTAGAATATTGTTGAGAGTTTCCTGTACAATTCTATAAATATTTACTTCTTGCTCCTTCGAGAATAGGTTGTCAATATTATCTATTTCTGAAGAAATAAAAAGCGTGGTGTTTTCATCAATTTGTGTTAAAGTGTATTCTATAGCCTTAGTAATGCCCATTTCTTGAAGCTGAAAAGGATGGAGGTCGCGTGAAATGCTTCGTATTTCATCGATGGCATCATCAACCATCTTTTTTGTGTCATCATCGCCATTTGCTACAATTTTATTTTTTATAAGCAAAAGATGTTGGCCAAGACCATCGTGGAGATCACTAGAAATGCGCCTCCTTTCAATTTCTTGAGACACCAATAATTTCTGACTAAAATTTTCTTGTAGCTCTTTATTGCTTTTAAGGTACCGTTGATTTCTATACAGTAATATTAAGCCAAATGTGAGAACTAATGCCAAGCTAGAAAAGAAAACTATTTTTTTAAAATTTTCATTATCTTTTTCCAAAAGTTGAATGTTACTATTTTTTTCAACTAACTTTTTTTCCTTCTTTTCGGTTTCATAAAGGGTTTGGTAATACGCTAAAAATTGCGCAGTACCTTTGTTATATAATGAGTCTCGTAGGTTTATATAAGCAGTCTTGTTTTCAAGACTATTTTTATATTGTCCAGTTTCTGCATATATATTGGAGAGCAATAAATGCGACTCCATAATATCGTCTTCATGACCGATGGCTTTGGAATACTGCAATTGATCTTTTGCATAGTTTAAGGCTTTTGTATATAAGCCTAATGCATTGTAATATCTTGCTTTTGCACCATTATAACTTACATTTACCGTTCGGTCTTCTTTAGCTTTATCAATCCAGTCGTCTAATATTTTTATAAATCCTTTAGCTTTAATCAACTGGTTGTTGCCAATATAAAATTCAGCAAGTTTTGCATTAATGTTTATGTGGTTTTTATAGTCTTCTTTATTTATGTCTGATTCTTTAAGTAACGAATCGGCTTTTAAAAGGTATTTAATTTCTAGTTCTTTGTTTCCTATTTTATGATAATCGATGGATTGATTGTAGTATTCGGTAATTATATATTTCTTGTTTTTTAGCTGTTTAAGCGTTTCAATCAATTTTTCCCGTTCTTTTTCAGCTTTTTCATAAAATCCGTTCATGCTAAACATGGTTATGATCCCTTGTCTAGCGTGGAGCATATATTCATACTCTTTTCGTTTTTCATAAAAGCGATATGCTTTTTCATAAAATTCGCCAGCGGCAACAAATTTCCCAATGTTTGAATACGCCTGGCCGCTAAATAAATAGGCATCGGCTATGTAAATAGAGTCGTTTGAAGAAAAGTTTTTAATCGCTGAGGCGTAATCATCAATTGACTTTTTTGCATTTAGTTTAAGATTAGCCTTTCCTCTTTTAAGATAGAGTCCACCCAGTAAAAAACTGTCTTTAATCTTGTATTTATGCGCTAATATTCCATCGATTATACGGATGGCTTTTCGGGGTTCATTTTTGTAGTCTGAAAGTATCGTTTGCAGGTTCATGGCTTTTTTAGCCGCTAACTCTATGCTGTCTACTTTTTTGGCTAGTTCAATATATTGGATGCTATACTTAATAAAAGTGTTGTTGTCAACACCATATGTTTTGGATAGTACAGAGTCTATTGCTTCTAATTTAATGGAGGTGTTTTCAGCGGTGTCGGCTATTCTTTTGTAATATGAAATATCCTGTGTATGACCCAAAAAGGGACACAGTAGCAACAGGGCGAATAGTACCAACAGCTTTTTATGCATTGTTGTAAATAAGTTATGGGAGTATTTAAAGTTACTAAAAATTAATTTGTGGCAAGATACAATACCCAAACTTATTTTAAATACAGACAATTCCTGCCATAGTCAATAACGGCGCGGAAATGCTTTAAAAAATCGGCACCAATAATACCGTTTACTGAAGCTTCTTCAGCTTGTTCTAGTGCTTGGTTTACGTGTGAGAGATCAAAAACCACAAAATCCATACTATTAGACTTCCAATTTCCGATGGTAATTTTATTTTTACGCGTAATTTTTGTTTCCATATTTATCGCGCCAGCACCTGCAGCTTTTATTTCACTTTCTTCGCTTTCCATTGAAAAGTAAGTGATCTCATCAAAACCAATACAGCTAGTTGACGCACCGGTGTCTAAAATAAATATCCCTGGAATGCCATTTACGCGAGCCGATACTTTATAGTGTCCAGTTGCTAGTTTTTTTAAGGGAATTCTGTAAAAATGTTCTCCTTCAAGGAACGTACGTAATTGCATGAAATGTTTTTTGTAAAGATAGCCAACAAATTTAAGTAGCTTTGCAAATATGTTGACAGATACCCACACCCATTTATATAGTGAAGCTTTTGATGAGGACAGAAAGCAAATGATGAAACGTGCCATTGATGCAGGAATAAAACGCTTTTTTATACCAGCAATCGATTCTGGTTATACTGAGGAAATGTATGAATTAGAGAAAAGCTATCCGGATCATGTTTTTTTAATGATGGGGCTTCACCCTACCTCAGTAAAGCAAAATTACGAGGAAGAGTTGGCTCATGTAGAGCAGCAATTTAAAGAACGCACGTTTTATGCGGTTGGGGAAATAGGTGTTGACCTTCACTGGGACACTTCCACGTTAGGCATTCAACAAGATGCGTTTAAAAGGCAAATTCAATTGGCTAAAAAATATAAACTTCCCATTGTAATTCACTGTCGGGAGGCTTTTGATGAAGTGTTTGAAGTATTGGAAAGTGAAAAAGGAGCGGATCTCTTCGGAATTTTCCATTGCTTTACAGGAACAAAAGAGCAAGCTGAAAAAGCCATATCATACAACATGAAATTAGGCATTGGGGGCGTGGTGACTTTTAAAAATGGAAAAATTGATAAGTTTCTAAATGAAATTGAATTAAAACACATTGTCTTGGAAACCGACTCGCCGTATCTTTCGCCTACACCACATCGTGGTAAGCGCAACGAAAGCAGTTATTTGTCTTTGATAGCCAAAAAAGTAGCTGAGATATATGCTATTTCAGAAGAAGAAGTTGCTGCCATCACCACTCAAAATTCAAAAGAAATATTCAGTATATAATATAAAAGTTCTATGCACAAAAAACCAAACATACTTCTTATATATACCGGTGGGACTATTGGTATGATAAAGGATTTTGAAACCGGTGCTTTGCGTAATTTCAATTTTGACGACCTGTTAAAGCACATTCCTGAATTAAACTTGTTGGATTGTCAGATTAGCACCAGAACCTTCGAAGAGCCTATCGATAGTTCTAATATGAGCGCAAAATATTGGGTGATGTTAGCGGGTATTATTGAAGAAAACTATGCCGATTTTGATGGATTTGTAGTCTTGCACGGGAGTGATACCATGTCTTACACGGCTTCTGCTTTAAGCTTTATGCTTGAAAATTTGGGCAAACCGGTTGTGTTTACGGGATCGCAATTGCCTATTGGAGATTTACGTACCGATGCCAAAGAAAATTTAATTACCTCCATACAAATAGCTGCTCTGCGCGAAAAAGGCAGGTCAATAATTTCAGAGGTATGTTTGTATTTTGAATATAAGTTGTACCGGGCGAACCGAACTACAAAAATAAATGCGGAACACTTCGAGGCTTTTGCTTCCTTAAATTATCCGCCATTAGTAGAAAGTGGGGTAAACCTTTTTGTAAACCACGAAGCATTGTACAAACCGAACCGCAGAAAAAAACTGAGAGTACATAAAAGAATGGAATCGAATATCGTTCTTTTAAAAATGTTTCCAGGAATCGATATCGCTACGGTAGAGCATATTTTTGCATATCCTGAGATGAAAGGATTGGTTTTGGAAACCTACGGAAGTGGTAATACAACAAATGAAGAATGGTTTTTAAAGGCATTAAAAAAACTTATAGATAACGGAATACCGGTAATAAACGTAACCCAATGTTCTGGTGGGAGTGTTATTATGGGATTGTATGAAACCAGTACGGCCTTAAAAAAACTAGGAGTTATTTCAGGAAAAGACATCACCACAGAAGCTGCTTTAGCAAAACTAATGTATGTGTTAGGCCAAAAAATATCACCGAATAGTTTTAAAACAATATTTGAGACCTCGTTGCGGGGAGAGATGATGTAAAAAATTCCTTACGAAATGTTTTACGGAACAACATTTTTTTTGTTATTTGGCACTCCTTTTAAAAGGGCATAAAATAGAGAGGTGGCCGAGTGGTCGAAGGCGCACGCCTGGAAAGTGTGTATACGCCAAAAGCGTATCGAGGGTTCGAATCCCTTCCTCTCTGCTAATATATTTGTGTGGAGTAGATTTAGTGGAGCTTGTTCTAGTAAATTTATGGAGTGACAAATGTGAAAAGCGTTAATTTTTGAAGTTCAAAGTGTTATCAGCATAAAATTATAGGGATCGGCACAGTTAATCCCTTTCTGGTTGCTGAGAGACGATGTTAAAATTAACAATTTCCGTTAAAAGAGGACAAAATAGTTGGTTTTCTATAAGTTCTTATTATTTTCGTCACTTAAGATTAATGTTCATATAAGTTATAAAAACCTTCTTATTAAAGCTTTTTAGGTCTTAAATAGTTATAAAAACCTAAAAATGAGCTTCTGAATATTAAGATTAAAATCAATAGCTGCTGAAATACAGTTGTTTATTGGTAATACACAAATTTATTATTGTAGATTAACTAATTATTTTTATATCTTTAAACCTTTAACTAAAAACAAACTTTAAGTCGATAGCAATGAAAAAATTATTTTCTATTATGGCAATTGCCGCAATGGTCTTTGCGGGAACAACCAACGCAAACGCAGCAACTGCTCAAACAATGCCGAGCAATGCACAATCATTAGTAACAGCAGCAACAGTAACCTTTGTACAAGAGGATGAAGCTGTAGCGGACCAAGAAGAGTCACAAGGATGGCATCAAGAGTTAAAACAACGTTTTATAGAAGGGGGTCCTGCTTTTATGGGGATTGTTCTTTTATGTCTTATACTTGGTTTAGCAATTGCTATTGAACGTATTATTTATTTAAACCTTTCTACAACCAATACTCAAAAATTGGCTGCAAATGTAGAAGATGCACTTAACAGTGGTGGTATTGAAGCTGCTAAAGAAGTGTGTAGAAACACAAAAGGACCAGTAGCATCAATCTACTATCAAGGTCTTGACCGTGCAGACGAAGGAGTTGATGCCGCTGAAAAAGCTGTAGTAGCTTACGGAGGTGTACAAATGGGACAGTTAGAGAAAAATGTTTCTTGGGTGTCTTTATTTATCGCTCTTGCTCCTATGCTTGGTTTTATGGGTACGGTAATAGGGATGATTAAAGCATTTGATAAAATTCAAGCTGCAGGTGATATGAACCCTTCTCTTGTTGCTGGTGGTATTAAAGTAGCACTTTTAACAACTGTATTCGGTTTGATCGTTGCAATTATTCTTCAAATCTTTTATAACTATATTATTGCTAAAATAGATAGTATCGTAAACAGTATGGAAGATGCATCTATCACATTAATCGATATGTTGGTAGATTACAAAAACAGAAAATAAACATAAAACCACCATAATAATGGCTTTACATAAAATTTTAAAAATTGTAGCAGTAATCCTTAGCTTGGCAGGTATTGTTTTCCTTGGTATGATTATATCAAAAGGAGATGATGTTGTAAAAGCAACAGGTGAAGGTGTGGATGGATATTTGTATGTAGCATACATTACACTTGCCATTGTGCTTTTCTTCGTTATAGTATTTGTACTAAAAGGAATATTTGCTGGTAATATAAAACGAACACTCTTATCAATTGGTGCATTCCTCGTAATTATAGCAGTAGGATATGCCCTTTCAAGTGGAGTTGAAACACCAATGCAAGAAGGAATGCTTTCTGAAAGTGGTTCCCGTTGGGTAGGTACAGGTCTACATGTCTTTTACATCCTAGCAGTATTGGCTATTGGTGCAATGATATTTAGCGGAATTAAAAAAATGACAACACGATAATATGGCAAGAAGAGCAACACCCGAGGTTAACGCAGGGTCTATGGCAGACATCGCATTCCTGCTTCTTATATTTTTCTTGGTAACAACTACCATTGAAAAAGATAAGGGTATTGCGAGACAATTGCCCCCTGACGAAGAGATAGAAGATCCACCAATAATCAAGCAAAAAAACTTGTTTATTGTTAGTGTAAACAAAGACGACCAATTACTGGTAGAAGATGAACTGATGAAAGTTGGAGACTTGCGCGAAGCAGCGATAAAGTTTTTAGACAATGGTGGTGGAGTCGGAAAAGAAGCGTGTAGCTATTGTAAAGGAGCTAGAGATCCAAAGTCTTCAGATAATCCTGACAAGGCTGTTATTTCCGTCCAGAATGACCGTTTGACGTCTTATAGTATGTATATAACCGTTCAAAATGAATTGGTTGCAGCCTATAATTTCTTACGGAATAGGGAGTCACAACGTTTATTTGGTTGGAAGTTTACCGAAGTAAAACAAGCTATTGATGAAGGTAGCTTTAATGGAAACGAAGACGATGCTCAAGATAAATTAGAGCGAATTCAAAAACTGTTCCCTCTTAAACTATCAGAAGCTGAACCTAAGAAGAGCGGACAATAAATAAAAGGTATTATGTCAAAATTTAAAAAGAAAAAAGGAGGCGAAATTCCAGCTGTAAATACGGCATCCTTACCGGATATTGTATTTATGCTATTATTTTTCTTTATGGTGGTGACCGTTTTAAGGGATAATAATCTGTTGGTGCAAAATACGTTGCCCAAAGCAGATCAATTAGAGAAACTTAAGAAAGACCGTTCCGTATTTATTTATGCGGGAAAACCGAGTGCTCGCTATAAGGATAAGTATGGTACTGAAGGTAAAATTCAAATTGGAGATAAATTTACTGACATCTCTAATGTGAAATTTGCTTTAACAGAAGCACGGGAAGCGTTACGTCCTGAATTACAAGATAAAGTAATGATTGCACTTAAAGTTGATGAAGAAACCAAGACGGGTCTTGTTACCGACATTAAACAGCAATTACGGGACTTAAATATGTTGAAAATTATTTACATAACCGCTCCTGGAGATCCTACTGATCAGTAAATAGAGGATACAATAATAGAGAAACAATAATTACTAAAGAGCCTTGTTCTATACTAGATCAAGGCTCTTTTTATTTCAATATTTTAAAAATACACCTATCTTTAGCGTATGTTGAACAGCTTTAAAATACTATTTCTTTTAATTGGATTATTATATGCTCTTCCTAGTTTTTCACAGGAACATGGAAATGATACGATAGTAGATACAAAGTATAGAGAAGATCAATTCTACGTAGGGCTTACCTATAATATAGTCGCTAATGTACCAAGTGGCGTAAAGACCAGGGGACTTTCTGGCGGAATTCAATTGGGCTATTTGAGGGATATGCCAATAAATAAAAGAAGAAATGTAGCTATTGCCATTGGAGCCGGTTTAGCATTTGATCAATTTGGACAAAATCTTTTTATTGGTGAAGATGCAAATGCAAAAACCATATTCAAGGTATTGAACGACGATGTTAAATTTAATCAAAATAGGTTTAGTATGGCAACTATTGAAGTGCCTATACAATTTAGATGGCGTACTTCAACAGCAGAAATATATAAATTCTGGCGTATTTATGGAGGCGTGAGGGTTGGGTATACATATTGGTATAAAGCAATCTTTAAGCAACCAGGAAACGATGTAGGGCAAACTGATATACCCGAATTTGATAAACTTAGACTTTCAGCAACGCTTAATTTTGGCTATAATACATTTAACTTTTTTGCCTCTTACAGTATTAATCCATTTTTTAAAGACGCAACGACAACAGATAGTCAAGCAGTTGATTTTAAAACCATCAAGCTAGGCCTTATTTTCTATATTCTATAACCAAAAGTTGACCATTACTATTTGTGGTACTAGGCCAATAAATAAACCAATAATAAGCTCTAGATAATTGTGAGATTCTGTATGCAAACGGGAAGAAGCTACCCATCCATTAAAAAAAAAGAATAGGCTAATCCATAGTAATACGTTAATCTTAAAGTGAATACTTAACACAATTAAGAACATGGTGACACCGGCTATTCCTATTTGATGAAGACTTACTTTTACCTTCAGAATAACCATCAATAACGCGGCAATAGCTGAAAACAAAATGCCTACAAAAAAGTAATACAGTTCTGGACTGTCATAGGGATCAAAAACCAATTTTATAATCAGTAGTAAAAGAATACACTGAATCATTAACGGAATTTTCCGTTCTTTAGTGGTTTCTAAATGTATAGAGTTGATAATGCCTACATTTTTCAGTAAAAAGAAGATTATTATCGGAATGAGAACTGTGACAATGGCTACAGCAAATACCTTTGCTGATAATAATTCAACGTCTACATAACGAGGGGTGAAAATATAATAGAGTACAACCCCTAATAATGGCATTAGCAGCGGGTGTAAAACATAAGCGCCAAAACGTAAAAACCGGTTCATTAAATTTCTTTTCGAAGTCGTGCCACAGGAATATCGAGCTGTTCTCTGTATTTAGCAATGGTACGACGAGCAATGGGATACCCTTTTTCTTTAAGTACTTTTGCTAATTTATCATCCGTGAAGGGTTTCTTTTTGTCCTCTTCCTGAACGGTAATTTCAAGTATTTTCTTTATTTCACGCGTTGAAACGTCTTCTCCTTGATCGTTTTTCATCGATTCACTAAAAAACTCTTTGATAAGAAACGTTCCGTAAGGCGTATCTACATATTTACTGTTAGCCACACGGGAAACGGTTGAAACGTCCATCTCTATTTCGTCGGCAATATCTTTTAAAATCATGGGTCTTAACTTGCGTTCATCGCCCGTTAAAAAATAATCTTTTTGATAATTCATAATGCTACTCATCGTAACAAAAAGGGTTTGTTGCCTTTGTTTTATGGCTTCAATAAACCATTTGGCCGCGTCCAGTTTTTGCTTGATAAACATTACGGCATCTTTTTGTTTTTTTGACTTTTCTTTCGATTCTTTATACCCTTTAAGCATGTTTGTATAATCACGAGAAACGTGAAGTTCTGGTGCATTACGGCCATTTAAGGTAAGTTCTAAATCGCTATCTCTAATCTTTATGGTAAAGTCTGGGATTACATGTTCTACCGCGCGGGTGTTCCCTGAATAGCTTCCTCCGGGTTTGGGGTTTAAAACTTCAATTTCATGACTGGCTTCGCGAAGTTGATCTTCTGAAATATCAAACTTCTGAAGTATTTTCTTATAGTGTTTTTTCGTAAACTGATCAAAGGCTTCATCCAAAATAGAAATTGCCAAAGCAACCGATTTAGTCCCTTCTTTTCTTTTTAACTGAATCAATAAGCACTCTTGAAGACTACGAGCCGCAACACCGGCAGGATCCAAACCTTGCACCACTTTTAAAACATTTTCGACTTTTTCTTCGCTGGTGTACACATTTTGAGTAAAAGCTAGATCATCTACAATATCCAATACTTCTCGGCGTATGTAGCCACTTTCATCCACACTCCCCACTAAAAATTTGGCAATTTCCATTTCCTCTTCATCAAGGCGATAGGTGTTTAATTGCTGTAACAAGTGCTGGTTAAAAGATTTACCTGAAGCGTAGGGTATTTGTTTGTCTTCATCGTCTGCGCTGTAATTGTTTGATGATAGTTTATAACTGGGAACTTCATCGTCGCTTAAATAATCATCGACATTAATTTCAGTTTCGATTACCTCGGTACCGTCGTCATCGTACTCATCTTCATAGGTGTCTGAAAACTCATCTTCATACTCATTAAGCTCTTCTTTGCCACCTTCCAAGGCAGGATTTTCTTCCATTTCTTGCGAAAGACGTTGTTCAAAAGCCTGTGTAGGCAATTGTATCAACTTCATCAACTGGATTTGTTGTGGCGATAGCTTTTGTGAAAGTTTAAAATTGAGTTGTTGTTTCAGCATTCTTTTTCTAATGAATTATAAATGTAAAAAAAAACCACTACATCTCAGGGTATACAATGCTTTTTAAGCTTTAATTGTGAATTTTATAAGTCGGCAAATTTCTTTTAAAAAGGGGAAAAACCGGTCATACTCAACACGTATTTACCTGTTTAATATTCAGTAGTTTAGGGGTGTTTAACTTGCTGTAATTCAGCGTAAAACCTACTAATTTTCCTTTTAAATAGTATCAATTTTGTTTTGTAAGGGAGGTATTCTGAAAATCCCACACAATAGAGTAGGTAAAATATTTAATAACAAACTAATGGAAAAAATGACCGACAAACAATTATTGAGCGCCAGAAAGGATTTTATGACTTTCATGGCTGTTGAAAAAAAAGATCTTAAAAAGGCCAAGATGACTACCGAAGCTGCTTTTTTCGACAAGAAGATGAATACTTCTTTCGAAGAATTAGCTTGTATTGGCTACAACCCTGCATTTAGGGAACTTACAGCAACCGTTAGAATAAAGAGAGCTTCTGGTTACTCGGGGAGTCTATGCAGCAATGGTTCTAACGAGTACGTCCGATTTTATTTAGATTATAATGATGGGAATGGATGGCAGGATATGGGGGTAACCTCCTTAAACGTGCACGATATACCAACTCAAAAAGATTGTAATGGTGCAAGCGAAAAACCAATTGATTATGTAGTGCGTTTGCAAATAAATCCCAAGCGAAATTTTTGTTCTAAGGCGAATACACCAAAAGTACGAGCAATCCTTGTGTGGAATGAAGAACCTACGGCTAACGATCCAGAAATGGCTTCTGGTAGCTATGTATGGAGCGATATGAAAGAAGAGAACATTCAAATTGATCCTTTAAAATTGTTTATTCCAGATTTCCCTATTTTCGGAATAAGCGACTTATTGGAAAAAGCGATTATAAATCCAACTATTTCGTTGCACAGTTTAGCTCAATCTGTAACAGGAGGGGAGAGTTTTATTAAAAAAGCACAGCAAGGGCTTAAATTTCCAAAACTGGACTTTCCAAAACTGGCGTCCATGTATCAAAAAGAGAAAGTTGAACCGTACCGTTTTGGATTTCCTTTGTTGAAAAAGGTACAACAAACCAATAGCGTCGAAGTTGTAAATAATATTCAAGCACTTTTCAACGCTCAAAATTTTTCGTTAGCAGAAAATTTAAGTCAAGTAGCTAAAATTAACTGTAATACCAATTATGAAGAATTGTTTTGTGTAGGAGCAGATTATGCCCGAGAAGCTTTGGTAGGAACTTTAAAAGTAAAACGCCCTAGTGGATATAGTGGCGATTTATGTAAAGAAGGAAGTAAGGAATATGTTTCTTTCTGGATTCAGGATGAAGCTGAGAACTGTCAATGGAAACATGCGGGGACAACATTTGTGAAAGTACATGATATTGCTGAACTTCCAGACGGTGGACTTTCGTACTCTGTAATTCTTCCGTATGATTTCTCGGCTTTTAAACAACCATGCGAGAGCCCAAGAGTGTTGAAGGTGCGTGCGGTACTGTCTTGGAACAGTGCCCCAAATGGAATGGAATGCGAAACATGGGGGAATGTAGTAGATTCGTATATTCAACTGAAACCTTCAGTAGCTTGGAATGGAGAAGGCCCAAAATTGATTACAGTTGGAGGTGTGGCCACAGACTTTATCAATGCATTTAGTGGTCTCACGTTGCCTGGGGCTAAAATGGAATTCAATCAAGTACCTACGTACGACGATAGTCCATTTGGCGGAATTATAGTTGTACAAGGTGTTTCGGCACCTTTGGCAGGACAAAAATACAAGGTGAAAATAACCAACTTAAATTCAGGAGCGAGTTATTATTTAAATAACAAGTTAGACTTATTGGGTTATAATCTATCAACAGGAGATGTTACACATCCTGATTTATATCCAGTTGGGAATGAATATGAATACCAACCGTACCAGAATAACATCAGCAGTATTTTGGCTCGATTTACGCCAGGAGGCAATGATCGTTTGCTAGTAACAATTGAACATGCAGATGGAAGTTCTGATAGTCAAGTAATACAGATGGACAACGTATTTCCAGATGTTATGTTGAACATAAATGATGGAGGTGATTGTAGCCATTATAGCAAAGGAGATATAATTTCTGGAAGCTTTACAGTTACTGAAGAGTATTTAGAGGCGTATGCTATAAGCACAGAAGTTGGTACGTATTCAAATACGGGTAGTGGTCTTGGTCAAACAGGTAATACCGAAGGAAGTGGTACTTTTGAGATTACTACAGATACCGATAAAAACTGTGGAAAGATTGTGTTGAGTGCAACTCAAAAAACAATTAGAAACAGTGCCGTAGTAGGATTTACAAGGTATACAGACCGTATTGTTTGTTTAAGTGATAAGCAGCTTTAATTTAAAATAACCATTTTAAAAAGGGATCCAATTGGATCCCTTTTTTATAATTTAAAAATCTGCATTCCCGGGTGTGCGAGGATAAGGAATTACATCGCGAATATTACCCATTCCGGTTACAAATTGAACCATACGTTCAAAACCAAGGCCAAAACCACTGTGTACACAGGTTCCAAATTTACGAAGCTCTAAATACCACCAAAGCTCTTTTTCTTCGATGCCCATGGCTTCCATTTTTTCTTTTAGAACATCATATCGCTCTTCACGTTGTGAACCTCCTACTATTTCGCCAATTCCTGGAAACAAAACATCCATAGCACGAACGGTTTTACCATCGTCATTTAAGCGCATGTAGAATGCTTTAATTTTTGCTGGGTAATCGAACAAAATTACAGGACATTTAAAGTGTTTCTCCACTAAAAAACGTTCGTGTTCACTTTGTAAATCTGCACCCCATTCGTCAATTATATACTTAAATTTTTTCTTTTTGTTGGGTTTTGAGTTTTTAAGAATATCGATTGCTTCGGTATAGGTAACGCGCTTAAAATTGTTTTCTGAGATAAATTTCATTTTCTCCCGAAGCGCCATCTCGCTGCGTTCTGCCTGAGGCTTACTTTTTTCAATTTGCAACAAACGGTTTTCTAAAAACTCAAGGTCGTCTGCACAGTTTTCTAGTGCATACTTTATAATATATTTTATAAAGTCTTCCGCCAGATCCATGTTTCCATCTAAATCACAGAATGCCATTTCAGGTTCAATCATCCAGAATTCAGCTAAGTGACGAGAGGTGTTAGAGTTTTCAGCTCTAAAGGTTGGACCAAAGGTGTATATTTTACCCAATCCCATAGCGTAGGTTTCGCCTTCTAATTGACCACTTACGGTAAGGTTGGTTTCTTTTCCGAAGAAATCTTGCTTGTAATCTATATTTCCTTCGTCATCCAAAGGTGGATTTTTAGGATCCAGGTTACTCACGCGGAACATTTCGCCAGCACCTTCGGCATCACTCCCTGTAATAATAGGAGAATGCATATAATTGAAGCCGTTTTTCTGAAAATATTCATGCACAGCAAATGCTAATTTTGATCGCGTTCGCATAACAGCACTAAATGTATTGGTACGAACACGTAAATGAGCTTGTTCTCTTAGTTTTTCGAGGCTATGTCTTTTTGGTGAAAGAATGGTAAGCTTTACGTCTTCCGGATCGGCTTCTCCCAACACGGTTACTTTTGAAACTTGAATTTCAACGCTTTGTCCTTTACCTTGACTTTCCACTAAGATTCCACTAACTTCTATAGCAGCACCCACCGTTATTTTGTTTAAGGTTTCTTCTTCAAAATTCTCAAAATCAACTACACATTGCACGTTTTTAATGGTTGAACCATCGTTTAATGCAATAAAGCGGTTGCTTCTAAAAGCCCGCACCCAACCTTTCACGGTAACTTCGTGTAAAGACGGTTCGGTTTTTAGTATTTCTATAATTTCTGTATGCTGCATGAGTACTATTTTTTCGAGTGGTAAAGATACTTTTTATATAAATTTCAGAAAAATATATTCTGAAGTACAAATCATCTTTACAATTGTTAATTTGTTTTGGTTGTTGTTTCGTCTTCTTCCTCCTCTTCAGGAAAAATCTTTAACGAAGGTTTTTTGAATGTTTTCTTATTGGCGATTTCTTTTTCAAGGGATAACAATAATGCGGGCAGCAATAATAGGTTAGCCAACATCGCAAAGACTAAAGTTATAGAAACCAAAGCTCCTAAAGCCACTGTACCTCCAAAACTAGAAATGGTAAAGACTGAAAAACCAAAAAACAGCACAATGGACGTATAAAACATACTTACCCCGGTTTCACGCAAAGCAGCGTAGACCGATTTTTTAATTTTCCAATTGTTTGCAATGAGTTCTTGCCGGTATTTTGCCAAAAAGTGAATAGTATCATCTACCGAAATACCAAAAGCAATACTGAACACCAAAATAGTGGATGGTTTTATGGGGACTCCTAAAAAGCCCATAAGGCCAGCCGTAACTATTAACGGGAGCAAATTAGGTAATAAGGAGACTAGAATCATTTTAAAGCTCCTAAACATCCACGCCATAAATATGGCAATCAATAAAATGGCTAGCGATAGCGAAATGATTAAATTATGAACTAAATAAGTAGTGCCTTTTTGAAATACAAGTGCTTTACCGGTAAGAGTAACCGTGTACCGTTCTGGAGGGAATATCTTTTCTATTTTGCTTTTTAAATCTTCTTCAATCCGTTCGTATCGCTCTGTTTTAGTATCTTTTATAAAGGTGGTAATCCTCGCAAATTGTCCCGTACTATCCACGTAGCTTTCTAATAAATTGGTGTCTCCGGCACTGCTTTTAGCTTGCGACAAGATAAACGTTCGCTCTTGACTATTGGGCAATTGGTAATATTCTGGGTTGTTGTTATAATACGCCTGTTTTGAATATTTAACTAATTCTACTATTGAAAGTGGCTTGGAAAATTCGGGTATTTCTTCAATATATTCTTGTAATTGATCCATGCGCTTTAAAGTAGCGAGTTTCATCACTCCTTTTTTGCGTTTGGTATCAATTAATATTTCCAACGGCATGATGCCTTCATATTCTTTTTCGAAAAACCGGATGTCCTTAAAAAAGTCAGTGTTTTTAGGCATATCCTCGATAAGACTGCCCGATATTTTAATGTTAAAGATGCCAATAATGCTTACGCAAAGCAGTGCTATAGATACAATAAAAATAGCAATACGATGCTCTTTAACCATACGCTGCATCCAATTTACAAAGCTTCCAATCCACTGTTTATTAAGGTGTTTTAGGTGTTTGTATTTAGGAACCGCCATATAACTGTACACAATGGGGATGATAAACAAACTGAGTAGAAAAATAGCGATTATGTTAATAGAAGCTACAATACCAAACTCACTAAGTAGCTTGCTATTGGTTAAAATAAACGTGGCAAAACCAGAAGCGGTTGTAACATTGGTCATCAATGTCGCATTCCCAACTTTGCTAATAACCCGCTGTAAGGATTTGGCTTGATTACCGTGTTGTTTAATCTCCTGTTGGTATTTATTAATAAGAAAAATACAATTGGGAATACCAATAACAATAATAAGCGGCGGTATTAAAGCAGTAAGTACGGTAATTTCGTAATGAAGCAACCCTAAAATACCGAATGACCACATAACACCAATAATTACCGTAACCATAGAAATTAAAGTGGCCCGAATGGAACGGAAAAAAAAGAAAAATATAAGCGAAGTAACTAGTAATGCAGCACCAATAAAAAGACCTATTTCATCAATGATATTTTGGGAATTGAGCGTACGTATATACGGCATTCCAGAGGTATGCACATCAATACCTGTTTCTTCTTCAAATGCTTCAATATTGGGGATGAGTTCGTCAACTATAAAATCTTTGCGCTCTCTTGTATTTACAATATCTTTTTTAAGATAGACAGCGGTGCGTACGGAGCTTTTATCGGGGCTGTAGACCAGACCATTATAAAAAGGGAGCTTGTTAAAAAGTTCATTTTTATACTTCTGAAGTTTTTCTGAAGTAATTAATGAATCTTGAATAAAAGGGACTAACTGAAAACCAACGGTGTCTTTCTTCCGCTCAAGTTTTTTTAAATCGCCTATTGATAACGTTAAATCTACTTCGTCGTAGGTTCTTAACGTTTTTGAAAGCTGTGTCCAAGCATTAAAGTTTGAAGGGGTAAAAAGCGTAGAATCTTTAACACCTAAGACAATTAAATTCCCTTCTTCTCCAAATTTTGAAAGGAAGTTTTTATACTCAAGATTTATTTCGTGATCATCTGGAAGTAAATTGGCTTCTGTATAGGTAAAGCGCATATTTTTCCATTGCAATGCAAAAAATACAGTAGCACAAGCAATAGCAATAAGTATAAACGTACGGTTACGTAAAATGAAACGAGCTACGGTGCTCCAAAAACCGATACTGAAAATTTTATCCAATTTGTTTCTTTTTTAGGAGGCGCAAAGGTATAAATTATAAGGCAGTAGCCTTTGTTTTAGTTGCGATTTTTATACGTTAAAACTTGGCGTAAAATGTAAATTTAAACGAAATGTTATCTTCAAATTCAGGTAAGCTATAAAATCCGTAGCGATACGCAAAACTTAACCCAAACCCAAATATCAATTTGTTGAGCTCAAACCCTGATTCTGAATAAACTTGATTCAAGGTTTTAAAGTCAATACCCAAATGTTTTTCAGGGTTTTCAAGATCACCAATAGCATGACGGGTAATAATGACTAATTCAGGCTTAAAATGTTCGGAAATATAAAAACGACGCAGACTGTGCTTAATTTGTAAAGTGGCAAGTTTATCTGAAAAAAACTCCCCAAAATACATCGTTTCAAAGCTTTTCCGGCCCGCAACAGAGAAGCGTTGTAATATCGTGCTTTTAGTAGGGCTATTGGGGTAGGCATGAAATAAGTGTGTTAACGGAACATCACCAATGGCATAATCACCTTCTAATAAAAAACTGGTAGAAGAAAGGTCGGTACGTTTGATGTAGTAATCTAACTTTAGACCAAATTTGGTGTATTCAAAATCACTGCCTGCAATTCCTTCTAAACCTTGTGTAACCTGAGCACTTATTTTTGGCGACCCGTCAAAATATTCTACTAAACCATCATTGGTAGTAGTAAAGTCTTTTTTAGGGCTTATCCTTACCGAAGCGGTAATTTCACTCAATTCGTAACCATCATAAATTTTACCGTCATTAATAAACTTATAATTTTCTATTTGCTCTACATTACTTCGGGAAAAGCGAAGTTCAGATAAAACTTTTGGATCAAATTCACTTTGAATATTAGCTTGCCAAGTACGATGTTTAAAAAATTGTGTTACGTTTACCAATCGCGGTTCAAAAACTGAATATACACGGGCATCGGTTAGGTATTGAAATGTACCAATTTCTCGGATATCGTCAATATAATAAAGGTTGATCCAAGTTTTGGTTTCTTTGTTTATGCGTGTACTTCCGCCTAAACTGAATTTAAAATCGTCATCTTTAAAACCGTAAGCAACGTACCCGCCAATTTTAAAATGTTCAAATAAACGGTCATTTGTTACACCTCCAACACCAAGCCGGATACCTTCATAATTATTGTATTTTATTAAATACCGTAGATCTATATCAAAAAAACCAATAGGGTAAAAACCAGTATTAAACGGGTTTTTCTTTTCTTGTGTAGTTGTAGCTGTTGTGTCTTTTTCAGTTTGAATAGCAGGTTCTTGGGCAGCAACGGAATATCCAAGTACTAGCGTGATAATGAGAAGAAGTTTGCGCATACAGGAAATCCAAAATTTAGGGATTAAAAGTAAAAAGAAAGCGGCATAATAGCCGCTTGTTTTTGTTTTGTTTAACGAATAAAAAAGTTAAACAGTCATAATCTCTTTTTCCTTTTTAGTAAAGATTTCATCAATCTTGGTTATATGTCTATCGGTCATTTCTTGAATATCATCTTCAAGATTTTTTTGTAAATCTTCTGAAATGTCCAATTTTTTCAAGTCGTTATTTGCATTTTTACGATCGTTACGAATGGCCACTTTTGCTTCTTCAGCTTCAGATTTAGCTTGTTTGGCAAGATCTTTACGGCGTTCTTCGGTTAACGGTGGAACATTTATAATAATGCTTTCTCCGTTGTTTTGAGGGTTAAAACCTAGATTAGCAACTTGAATTCCTTTTTCAATTTCAGGAATTAATGTTTTCTCCCACGGTTGAATGGAAATCGTCATCCCATCTGGTGTATTAACGTTTGCTACTTGGTTAAGCGGTGTAGGGCTTCCGTAATAATCTACCACAACACTACTTACCATAGAAGGAGAAGCTTTTCCAGCTCGAATATTGGCCAATTGTTTATCGAGATGATTAATGGCTTTGTCCATTGCTTCTTTAGTCCCGTCTATCAAAAATTCAATTTCGTCTTCCATTTTATTTTTATTATTCGTTGTTCAACAATAAAGCCAACACTAGTGGCTAAAAAAATGTTTGTTACTTATAAATTTACTTTCGTTCCAATTTTTTCTCCTAAAACTACCTTCATTAAATTGCCTTTTGTATTCATATCAAAAACAATTATTGGTAGTTTGTTTTCTTGGCTAAGGGTAAAGGCGGTGGTGTCCATAACCTTTAAACCTTTCTTAAGCACATCTTCAAAAGTAATATAGTCATATTTTTCTGCAGCTTTGTCTTTTTCTGGATCGCTAGTGTAAATACCATCTACGCGGGTTCCTTTTAAAATAACATCGGCGTGAATTTCAATAGCACGTAATACAGCTGCACTATCTGTGGTAAAATAAGGATTTCCTGTTCCACCACCAAAAATGACAACACGTCCTTTTTCAAGATGACGAATGGCTTTTCTTCGTATAAAAGGTTCAGCTACTTCATTTATTTTAATGGCACTTTGCAGTCTTGTAGGCACGTCCACTTCTTCTAAAGCACTTTGCAAAGCGAGTCCGTTGATAACGGTAGCTAACATCCCCATATGGTCGCCTTGTACGCGGTCCATCCCACGACTAGCACCTGCAACACCTCTAAAAATATTTCCACCACCAATTACGATGGCAACTTCAACTCCTTTATGTATTATAGCTTTTATTTCTTCGGCATATTCGTTAAGGCGTTCCGGATCTATACCGTATTGGCGGTTTCCCATTAAGGCCTCGCCCGATAATTTTAAAAGGATTCGTTTGTATTGCATACTGGTGTTTTACTCGATAATCGAGATTTGAAAGCTCCGAAATTTATTTCGAAACCAAATTATTTTATATAAATATCTCGTAGGCTAGCCCCGAGGTTGTTTATGGAGCAAAAATAATGAAAAAACTTGTATGATGTTGTGAAATTTAAAAAGGTTGTTGAGTCGCTGTTGATCATAAAAATAAAAGGTATGATGACATCATACAATTGTTTCGATGTAGGAGTACAGAAATGATTAACGTATAAAATTTCCTATTATGAAAAATCAATTACCTCTTTTTTTCTGCTTGCTTGCCATAGGAGCAACAGCACAGCAACCCAATAACTTCCAACTTTCCTTTACGCCTGCGGAATTTAAAAATCTACACTGAAAGCTTAAAAGGTGGGGCGTATTTAACTTTTAGTATTTCAGAAGGAAAAACCGTTTCGAGGAAGGTTATAAAAGAGTAGGATTGGCAAAGAAATTGGAGTCATTTCTAGTGAATTTGTGAGCCTCTTAGGGAATACAAATTTTCTTCATTTCATTTCGAAAAATTAATCGAACTGACAGCTTTTAAAATGATCACAAAAAAAGAGGTTTCAACTGTTGCTGAAACCTCTTTTTGATTGTGTTATATTAAACTTAGTCTAAAGAAACACGTTCAAAAGCAACAACTGTTACATCACCCAATGTTTTTACATATTGTGCAACGTTCTGTTTGCTGTCTTTAATAAACGCTTGGTTTACTAAGGTGTTATCTTTAAAGTAACGCTTAATTTTTCCTTTGGCAATGTTGTCTAACATTTCCTCTGGCTTTCCTTCTTGACGTAGTTGGTCTTTAGCAATTTCTATTTCCTTATCGATTGTAGTTTGATCTACACCATCTTCATTTAATGCAATAGGATTCATTGCTGCAGCTTGCATAGAAACATCTTTAGCAACTTCTCCAGCGCCATCAGCATTGTTAGAAAGACCTGTTAAAACAGCAATTTTGTTACCAGCGTGAATGTAAGAACCTACAAATGGAGCTTCTAAGGTTTTAAAAGCACCGATTTCGATTTTTTCACCAATTACACCGGTTTGCTCAGTCAATTTTTCTTGAACGGTTATGCCGTTGTAATCTGCACTTAAAAATTCATCTTTAGATGAAGTGTTTAAAGCCAATTCAGCAAAATCGGTTGCTAATTTCACGAAATCATCGTTTTTAGCAACAAAGTCAGTTTCGCAATTAAGAGAAACAATAACCCCTTTAGTGTTATCACTGTTTACTTTTGCAATTACAGCACCTTCGCTTGAATCGCGATCTGCTCTTTTTGCAGCAATTTTTTGTCCTTTTTTACGAAGGATTTCAATTGCTTTGTCAAAGTCACCATCTGCCTCTACTAATGCCTTTTTACAGTCCATCATACCGGCACCGGTTGTTTTTCTTAATTTGTTTACTTCTGCGGCGGTTATTTTTGCCATTGTTATAAAGTTTTTAATGTATTAGTAAAAAAAGCCGTTCAATTGATTTTCAACAAAGAAAATAACCAAACGGCAAATTTGTGTTAACAACAGGTTATTTTATTCTTCTTCTTTAGTTGCTTTCTTTTTCGCTTTAGCATCAGAAGTTTTGTCTTTCTTAGCTTTTGCGTCAGAAGCTTTTTCTAAAGTTTCTTCTTTAGACTCCAATTTAGTAGGCTTTTTAGCCTCTTTCATTGCTTTTTTGTCTTCTTTGTCTTTTGAAGGAACTTCTTTCTTATCAGCTTTTTTGTCAGCTTCTTTTTCTTTAGCCTCTTCTTCTTTCTTTGCTTCTTTTGCGGCTTTTTTAGCTGCTTTTTCTTCTTCGCTCTTCTCTTTTCCAGCTTTACGCTCAGCAAGGCCTTCAATAATAGCTTCAGAAACTTTACCAACAATCTTTTCTACAGATTTTGATGCATCATCATTCGATGGAATTGCATAATCAATCTCACGTGGATCACTGTTAGTATCTACCATCGCAAAAATTGGGATGTTTAATTTTTGAGCTTCTTTTACAGCAATGTGCTCACGCGTAGTATCTACAATGAACAACGCCGCAGGAAGACGGCTCATATCGCTAATAGAACCTAAGTTCTTTTCAAGCTTAGCACGAAGACGGCTTACTTGTAAACGCTCTTTCTTAGAAAGGGTGTTAAACGTTCCATCTTGTTTCATGCGATCAATAGAGGCCATTTTTTTAACAGCTCTTCTAATGGTTACAAAGTTTGTAAGCATTCCACCAGGCCAGCGTTCTGTAATGTATGGCATATTGGCGTCGTTTGCTTTTTCTGAAACGATGTCTTTTGCTTGTTTTTTAGTAGCTACGAAAAGGATTTTTCGTCCGCTTGCTGCAATTTTCTTTAAAGCTTCATTCGCTTCTTCTAGTTTTGCAGCTGTTTTGTAAAGGTTGATAATGTGAATCCCGTTACGCTCCATATAGATATATGGTGCCATATTCGGGTTCCATTTACGGGTTAGGTGACCAAAGTGTACACCTGCGTCAAGTAACGACTTAACTTCTTTGTTGTCTGCCATTTTGTTTTTAGTTTACGTTCCTGTTTAGATAGCAACCTTTCCTATAATAGGACTTGGTTTAGATGCTAAACTAACATCCGCGACATACGGAATTAACAGCTTGTTTATAATTAATTGTTTGTATTTGAAAGGTTCTCTTTCGAATATATATAAGAAAGAGAACCAGTTTTTTCTGTATAAAAACGGTGTCTGGCCGAAGATTAACGTTTTGAGAATTGGAATTTCTTACGCGCTTTCTTCTGTCCGAATTTCTTACGCTCCACCATTCTTGGATCTCTTGTTAGCAATCCTTCTGGTTTTAAAATCAACCTGTTTTCTTCGTTAAGTTCACACATAGCTCTAGATAAGGCCAAACGGATAGCCTCAGCTTGTCCAGTGATTCCTCCTCCAAATACGTTTACTGAAATGTCAAAGTTTTTGTCATTTTCAGTTAACATAAGAGCTTGTTTAACTTTATATTGTAACGTACCTGTGGTAAAGTATTTTTCCATATCACGTTTGTTGACAGTGATATTCCCTTTTCCATCAGAAAGGTACACACGCGCAACAGCGGTTTTTCTTCTTCCTATTTTGTGAATAACTTCCATTACTTGATATCGTTAAGGTTAATGGTTTTTGGTTTTTGTGCATCTTGGTCGTGCTCTGCACCAGCATATACTTTAAGATTTCTGAAAAGATTTGCTCCTAATTTATTTTTAGGTAACATTCCTTTTACAGCTTTTTCTACTACTCTCGCAGGATCTTTACCGTATAATTCTTCTGCAGTTAAGCTACGTTGTCCACCTGGATATCCTGTGTGACGAATGTATTGTTTTTCGCTCCACTTGTTTCCAGTCAATACAATTTTACTTGCATTTGTAATAACAACATTATCTCCACAATCTACGTGAGGAGTAAAATTAGGCTTGTGCTTACCACGTAGCAATTTTGCTACTACACTGGCCATGCGGCCTAGCGTTTGTCCGTCAGCATCAACATGCAACCACTCTTTGTTTACAGTAGCGCTGTTAGCTGAAATAGTTTTATAACTTAGTGTATCCACTTTTATTAATTTTTCTGCGGCATTCACCTACCAACAGGTTAAACATTTCCTTCTTTTGGATAAATCGGGGTGCAAATGTAACGTTATTTATTTGAAAAGCAAGGGGTGGGGAATTAATTTTTTCTTCTGAAAAGAGCCGTTAAATATGAATGATATTATCATTAAAATAAAAACTGCTCGCTGTCATTCCGAAGGAGGCACGACTGAGGAATCTCATTTGTTTAATGAAAATGATTCTTTTTACCGGGGTGGAAATAGACACTTCCCTGCCCGCCACTACCTTGAAAATAAGATGGCAGGCGGGGCTATGTTTCACTTCATTCTGAGTGACAACGGTCGCTTCCATTTCAGCTTCAGTTTTGATTTCAACACCTCGACTCCGCTCAGTGCGATGTTTCAACCTTCTTACTCCACCGTCACCACCAAATCGCCTTTCATTAACATGGTGCCGGGTTTTAAGGTGACCGACTTTACTTTCCCAGCGTTGTTAGCGGTTACCGTGGTTTCCATTTTCATGGCTTCAATGACAAAAAGCGGTGCGTTTGCTTCAATTTCCTGTCCTTTTTTAACGAGCATTTTATACAGCATTCCTTGTAAAGGTGCGCCATATTGGTTGGCGTCTTCAGAATCTGCTGGGACATGGACTTCTTTTTCAACCTTGATAGATTTATCTTTAATCTCCACAAAGCGGTTTTCACCGTTTACCGAAAAGAATACAATCCGAACCCCGTCATCATTTGGGATTCCAACGGAGAGCAGTTTTACAATAATTGTTTTTCCTTCTTCGAGCTCGATGATAGCTTCTTCCCTTGGCTTCATTCCGTAGAAGAAATTTTTTGTAGGTAAAATAGCTAAGTTTCCGTACAGCTTATATTTTTCGTGCGCGTCTTCAAAAACCCTTGGATATAAACTATAGGATAGGAAATCTTCAAATTCAATAGGACGACTGAATCCTTTCTGAAATTTCTTTCTAAATTCGGCATATTCCGAATCAAAATCAATGGGTTCTAAATGTGCATTGGGTCTATCGGTATACGGATCGGTATTTCTTAAAATTATTTTTTGTAGTTCTTTTGGGAACCCACCTAACGGTTGCCCTAAATCGCCTTTAAAGAAATTGATAACCGATTCTGGGAACGAGATTTCATTTCCGCGTTCCATCACATCCTCGGGCGTCAAGTCGTTGGTAACCATAAAAATGGCCATATCGCCCACCACTTTACTACTTGGGGTTACTTTTATCAAGTTTCCGAAGAGCGCGTTTACCTGCTCATACATTTTGGTCACTTCATGAAACCGATCGGCAAGCCCTAATGCTTCTGCCTGTGGCCGTAAGTTTGAATATTGCCCGCCAGGAATTTCGTGTTGATATACTTCAGCCGTTCCAGCTTTTAAACCAGATTCAAACGGATAGTATACCTCGCGAGTATCTTCCCAGTAATTGGAGAATTCATTCAGCTTTTTAATATCATAGTCATTTGCACGTTCGTGGCGTTTCATCATTTCGACTATTGAGTTAAAATTAGGCTGTGATGTTAAGCCAGATAAACCACCCAAAGCGACATCCACCACGTCTACACCAGCTTCAATAGCTTTTAAATATGTTGCCGATTGTATAGATGATGTATCATGCGTATGTAAATGCAACGGAATGTTCACTGTATCTTTTAAAGCTGAAACCAATTCGGTGGCAGCGTACGGTTTCAATAAACCGGCCATATCTTTAATGGCAATCATATGTGCACCTGCATTTTCTAGATCTTTCGCTAGTTGTGTATAATATTGTAGCGTGTATTTGCTTTCATTGGGATCCAGAATATCGCCAGTGTAACTAATTGCTGCTTCTGCAATTCCACCGGTTTTATTACGAACATAGTTAATACTGGGTTCCATCGCTTTTACCCAGTTTAAGGAATCGAATATCCGGAAAAGATCCACGCCGTTTTCCCAAGATTTTTCTACAAATTTTTCAATTAAATTATCTGGATAGGCTTTGTATCCAACGCCGTTACTTCCTCTCAGCAACATTTGAAACAATATGTTCGGCATCCGCTGGCGTAATTCCCGTAACCGTGTCCAAGGGCTTTCGTTTAAAAAACGCATACAGACATCGAAGGTGGCACCGCCCCACATTTCGATACTGAAGGTGTTTGGGTGGTTTTTGGCGTAGCTTTCAGCCACTTTCAGCATGTCGTATGTTCGCATACGCGTTGCCAATAAGGATTGGTGTGCATCACGAATCGTAGTGTCGGTATAATGAATCTTCTTTTCGTCTTTTAACCACGCACAGAATTTTTCGGGTCCCATTTCAGTAAGCATATCTTTTGTGCCTTTTGGGAATGCTTCTGAAGGACTATAAATAGGGATTTTAGGATTTCTGAATTTTTTAGTCTCGTCAATAAACTTAACGTCGGGGTTTCCGTTTACAATTACTTCCCCTAAATAATTAGTGATTTTTGTGGTTCGATCTTGGGGTAATTTTACGTCAAACAACGAAGGCGTGTTTCCGATGAAATTGACCGTTGCGGCTCCTTCTTTAAACGTTTCGTGTTGAATGACGTTTTGAAGAAAATGAATGTTTGTTTGTACACCGCGAATTCTAAATTCTTTTAAGGCGCGAACCATTTTTCGAACCGCCCCATCTAAGGTTCGGCCATGTGCGGAAACTTTTACCAACATCGAATCGAAAAAAGGACTAATGTTATACGATTGATAAATACTACCGGCATCTAAGCGAATTCCCATCCCCGAAGCACTTCGGTAGGTGGTAATGGTGCCATAATCTGGCGTAAAGTTATTAGTTGGATCTTCGGTTGTTAATCTACATTGTAAAGCAAAGCCATAGGTTTTAAGCGAATCTTGATCGTAAATTTTAATTTGTTCGTCTGAAAGCTTGTAACCGCCAGCAATAAATATTTGTGATTTAATTAAATCAATTCCCGTCACCATTTCAGTTACGGTATGTTCCACCTGAATACGAGGGTTTACCTCAATAAAGAAAACGTTGTCGGTTTTATCTACCAAAAATTCTACCGTACCAACGTTATTATAGCTCACTTCTTCGGCAATAGCAATCGCATATTTATACAGCGATTGTTTTACTTTTTCTGAAACATTATACGAAGGAGCAACCTCTACTACTTTTTGATGACGGCGTTGTACCGAACAATCACGCTCATATAAATGACGGATATTTCCGTGGTTATCGGCGACAATTTGAACCTCTAAATGCTTGGGCTCCTCCACGTATTTTTCTAAAAACATCGTATCGTCTCCAAAAGCATTTCCGGCCTCACTTTTAGCCGACTCGAAATTATTTTTTAAATCATCATCGTTTCTAATAATTCGCATACCGCGACCACCGCCACCCGAAGCTGCTTTCAACATCACTGGATAGCCAATTGTTGAAGCTTCAGAAAGAGCGATTTTAAGAGAATTAAGATCTTTCGTATTACTTTTTATGGTTGGAACGTTACACTTTTCGGCAATTTTCTTAGCTGTAATTTTATCCCCTAGCGAATCCATTACTTTTGGATCCGGACCAATGAAAATAACGCCCGCTTCGGCACATTTGCGGGCAAATTCAGAGTTTTCAGATAAAAAACCGTATCCTGGATGGATAGCATCGACGCCTTTTGCTTTTGCCAACGCAATAATTTCATCACCATTTAAA
>Ga0209309_10000726_pt1 | contig 36710 bp, 38 predicted proteins | sample COGITO_mtgs_1204_2_FD_184807 | JGI IMG/M metagenome (GOLD analysis project Ga0209309, IMG submission 184807) | Pelagic marine microbial communities from North Sea - COGITO_mtgs_120412 (SPAdes) (version 2) | ecosystem: Environmental > Aquatic > Marine > Epipelagic ... | reverse complement strand
CGCGCACGCTTTGTTATCAGTATAAGTTCCCGGAGTGGTATTACTCCACGCAGCTGCTGTAAGGCCAGTACTTGAGTTTACAACATAGAGATTTTTGCCATTAGAAATCGGTTGGACTGGCCTCCACGCGGCTATCCCGTAGCCAGTAGCGCTCCAACAGATCACAAATGATTTCTTAGTACTATCACGAGTTGCCTCATATAGGTTACTGCGCTCGAACACAAGCTTCCATTCAGTCGAGTCTTGCGGATAGACACCTTCTTCGACGTTGTATGCTTCAGTTTGTTTAGAGAGTGAGCGAAGTTCAGAATTGGCAGCAGCAACGCGAGCCCGTTCCTGAACCCCCGAAATCGTATTGAGTACTAATGCCGCCAATATACCAATAACAACTATCACAATGAGCAGCTCCACTATCGTGAAACCCCTAGACTTGTAAGCTGTCGATACGTTCGTATGTGGTAGCTGTGTGCGTTTCATTTGGTATATGGTAGCCTAACATGAATTAGTATCGAGCAACCTCAAGTCTCCTTTAGACCATTTAACCATAAGCCTGGTAAAATTGGCATTGTTCTCTGCTTTGCGTGCTCGTTATGAAAGACGACGAAGAACAAAACGAGATTCAGCGAGAAGTGTTGAAGGTGTTGCATTTGAGACATTCTGAGCAAAGCGAACCGTGATAGCTCCAGCAGAAGTAGCTTCAATATGACCGATCGGCAAGGCCGCAACTTGATAGCTCGTGCCGCCAAGTCCAACCGCTCTTCCGCCACCAATCGCAAGCGCCAAGCGCTCGATAGTACTCGCAGGGTGTGCACTATCAGCTTGTGAGCTATTTGAGGTCCACGTTCCAGTGATGTTCGAGGTTGAGGGGAAAAAGGTTATTTTAGCGTCGGCTGTTGGAAGCCCTGTTATCATCAAAAAAGCACTGACCTCATAGGTTTCGCCCGGCAGCACCCGAGCACTCAACTCGGTGTCACTCATCGCCGTATTATTACTGACTGCTACATCACTGGCTAGTTTGACTGTCGTGATTTCATCAGTTCTGAGCCAGCCCTCACCACTGGCGTGGGCGCCAAGGTAACCACCATAGACAGTCACAACTGTATGCGAGACAAAAGCCGTCGCAGCTACGCCGTTATTCACGAGACTATTCTCAAAACGAATCGGCTTACCTTGGGATTGATCCAAAATCGTCACTGGGTTCGCAGCATTGGTTTTGCCAGCAAATCGACAGCGCGCAAAGGTCAGATTCCTAAAATCACCAAAGCCGAAGCCACCCGAAGCACCGTTTTCCACGGTCACAAGTGGTATCACGGTATCCTGCGTGTGATTGATCCGACAGTCATCAAAGGTGTTTTGCTGACCCCCATGAATGCGAATAATAGTCTGCGTTGTCGACTCTGTGGTTTCAAAATAACAACCACTAAAGACATTGCGGCCCGGCGGATTATTGCCGGCACTAATCGAACCATTACTCGGAATCGAGTCATTAATCCTGAGGTGATCAGTTTTGCCACGCGTAAACAGACAGGCTACGAATGTATTACCGTTGGCCCCGTTATCAATATCCAGACAGCGGTCACCAGCTACGGCGACAACTTTGGCAAAGTAGCCATTCTGGGTCTGCGATAGTCTCAGCAGTGAACCAGCACTATTTCGGATATCGACCCCAATCCATTTCGGACCAGCTTGGCAACCAACTGCGACGAGATCATTAGTGGCAAAATCACCATTGAACTTAACACCCGTAACCTGACCTGGAAAGGTCAGACTTGATCCGGTACCATCAACAACCCCAAAATCAATCCCACCATCCGCTCCCTGCCAACGGAACACACTGACACTATCGCCCACGCCCATGATGCCGGCAAACATTACACTAACCCGATCATTACCCATATAGGCCAGACTACCTGGGTGGAATATCGTACCACCGCCACCAGTCGACTCAGCTGCATTCACCGCTGCCTGAGTTGCTGCCCAGTCAATCATTTGTGCTAATGACGTTGCAAATGGATAATCGGCTTGGGCCTCACTGAGCGTACTGTATTTTGTAGATAAATCCTGGTTGGCAAACACTGCGCCGTAAGCTCGCAAGTCCACCATACCTCTGAGGGCATATGCAGCATCGAGTGCTTGATGGGTATCAGAACTCTCATCAGCTACAAATCCTGCCACATCACTGTCTGAGGTTCCGCCACTGCTCGCAGCAGTATCGGCAATTCCTCGGTTATCAAAAAAACTTGAGCTCGAGCCGCTATCGTCAACTTTGAGTGCAGCGTTTATATCAGTCACGTCACAAAATGACACTCTCGTGCCATCAGTGGTCGGACCAATGCTCAAAGCCCGCGCCGTAGTTGCCCCAGAGATATCATCAAATCTTGCACCGTGTATACGGGCGTCAGTCGCATCGACGAGCCGGATACCCGCTCCACCATTACTAATACCACCGATATGACTTCGGCCAAGAACCTGAGGTCGTACCGGCGGAAAACCAGCACCCACCCGACCAAGCACAATGACATGTGACGAGCTCGTCACGCCACCGCCATCGAATACACCGCCGATTAGTTTGGTGTCAGTACCGCCAATCGTAGCGAGAACTGTTGTCGCCCCTGCTGCCCGCGACAGCTGTAAATCCTCTAGAGTAGTGCGGAATAGATTACCGTTTAACGCCAGTGCTCGCTGATCATTTGGCTGACCAACCACACGAATCGATCGAAGCATAAGGTCACGGATGCCGGCGCTGGCCGGCGCAAATAACATCACCGAACCAGCTAGCGAGCTTTGTGAGCCAGTAGTCTCGATCTCGATTGAACAGTTCTCGATAGTCACGTCAGTAATTGAGCCGCTTGAGTTTTCATTGTGCACACTAATAGCCGCGACCTGTGATGAGTAGCCGCGTATGTTTTCAAATGAACAACCCGTGATTGAGGCGCTCATTGTCTCGGCACCATCAGCTGCGCTAGGGTCAATTAAACCAGCGATTATGAGCCGCGCATTAGTCGAGCGGCCCGTACAATTTATAAATGATGAATCCCGGATCGAGCTATCAAATAGCGGATCACCTGAGGCCGCCGATGGCACAAATTGATAGGCATCGTCACCCGACATCACATCACAATGGCTAACAATGTTCCGCGCGCCACCCATAACCCGGATTCCGCCAGTGCCAGAAGCTACTGGTGCACCTGATATTTTCAGATTGCATATCCGCCAATCGTCCCCAGAGCTAACAATTGCTCGTCCTCCAGCATATTGATCAATTGCAAAATTTTGCAGCCTCATCTGATCACCGTATAGACCGATAATATTGCCCGTTTGACTCTGAGTTGCGGCTCGAATGATTCCTGGACCAGTTAGGACTACACCAGAGACTTTAGTGGCAAAATCACGATTCCGTAAAAAACTCCCCGTCGTCCCACCGCCATTGGCAAAATTTTTGATTAGCCGTGCACCGGGTAGTAACCGCAGATGCAAGCTACTATCAACCAACAAACTTTGGTCACAGCTATAGTCACCTGGGACCAGTAAACACTCTACTCCATCACTGACCGACTGATCCATTGCAGCCTGTACGGCTGGTGACCAATCACCTGCTACTACCAAATCTTCAAAATCACTCACTACCACGTTGCGCTGATCTGGCTGGGCCTTGTTCACCCATTTACCAACACCTTGGTCATATATAAATGCGTCTTTGTCAGTCAGCGTGTTCAGCGCTACATCAGGTGCACCTGCAATGGTCGTACTGCCGGGATTAAATGCCACGTGAGGTCCTCCTTATACTGCTAACTATAAGTATACCGTAGACATGTAATACAAAACACTTACGGAGCTAGATTCGATACCATTTTATACCGTCGCTATAATAATCTTGACTCTGCCACTGCGTAGTGATGACTTCTGAGCTGAGGTTATCGATGTTAGTTGATGAAGTAACCGTAACACTGTTAGGGGCTGTAATTTTTTTAACTGATATAGTCGCGCCATTTACCTCCCACGGGTTTGGAAGCGTGACTGTAAACGAACCTGCCGATGCATCTGCTAAGACGATATCTGAACGTTTAGCAGTGTAATTTGCGGTCTTAGTTGTAGCGCTAGGTTGTCCATCACAGTTTGCCCACAATCCATCAATTCGGCAGCGAAATTTTGATAGGCTATTGTTGTAGTACGTCGCACCATCAGGGATAGATCCGGTCGGGTCAGCTGGCCCACTAAACGCATCGAGTACAAAATAATACGCATTGGAATCTGCAGTCGATGAACCGACGTTGATACGTTTGTTGGTCGTATCGACACTAAATAATGTCGCACTTGATGAGTCTTGTATGCGAAAAGCCGTAGTGGAGTTTGATGAGTTTTTAAAAAGCGCCGTACTATTGGCCGTTAGGGCACCCGTGACTGATGCCGTACCAGCAGCTGTAAATGCGCCACCCACTCGTCCCGTACCCGAGACATTGAAACTAGCTGCTTGCGGCGTGGCTGACTGGTTCTGGATATAATTTGCACTGCCGGTTGCAGCGGCAAAGTCAGTGTCGAATTTACCGTTGAGCGTCGAGGAGTTAAACGCATACGCGCTCGTCGCGAGTTTGTTGCGCGGCGTCATGGCCGCCTCCCAGGTGGCACAGCTGGCGGTCGAGCAGGTAGCTGTGGCGGGATTGGCCATGGTGATCTCAAAATAGAGATTTGTAGCGTTAAATACTGAAGCAGGTAGTGGCGTTACCTCGCCGAGTTGGGTCGAAAATAAACCATTAGTCAGCTGAACGCGACTGGTTGTCTGCCGAGTCTCCGTCCATAGTGCCGTACCACCAGTACTCGCACTAAAAATCCGAAACTGCATGTTGTACTGGCCATCAGCCCGTGCCGTACCACTGTTGTCAGTCAGCCGGCCTTGGAAATTCATGGTGCTCGGTGGCAAAGCCGCCGAGACAAGTGATTGCTGAAAAAATACACCACAAAGTAGCGCTCCAAGCAAGAGAGCGCCCCCGAGAATTGATCTGGTTAAGCCGTTGCTGGCTATTTTGTTCACGCGGTTCTCTTTTTTGTATTATGTACTACGATAAAGTATACATAATCATTATACACTGTTTGGGATCATAGCAGTAGCCAGTAGTTCGAATAGTGTCATAACTAGTATAGCCGGTCTCACATCCTGCTAGCTAGATTTTTGCTTATAATCATACGATACATGAATAGGGTTCGGGCTCGTGGCTTTACTATCGTAGAATTACTCAGCGTGATAGTCATCATCGGCATTTTGGCTGCGCTCGTACTCAATACCATAACTCAAGCTCGTAAAGAAGCTATCCAAAAATAACCTGAAACCTCGATTTACGCCTAGATCTCTATTTATTTTCTTCAATCGCCTGCACGACGCTACCCTCTCCAGATAAATTTTCAACAAAAAGTATCGCGTCACGATTCAGGATAAGAGTGTCGTCAGGTTTGTGGATTTCGTCACCAAGTTTGACCAGAGTCTGGGCAGGCTGCTCGGCTTTCTCATTCTGCGGTACGTCAGCAGTCTGGAAATAATAGACATCACTCATGTAAGGCTTGTCTGAGTCATAGTCATGAAGCTTGCCAAAATAAGCTTGGCCGTTACTCAGAAACACGGCTTGGTATCTGCTACTATCGACTCTGGTGTCTGAGAAGAATTTGCCAATAGTAAAAACGAGTATCGCACCGATAATAAGTACCCCGACTACTATGGCTGCCAGTTTGACCTTAGAAAATGATTGCTTATCAGACTGTTGATGGCTCGGCTGAGCTGTATGGTGAATTGATGGATCCATGAATTTACTCCTTTTTCTTGCTTCGTTTTAGTGTAGCGTATTTTTTGCGATCACGCTTTTGCTTTTTACCGGTGTGATGGGTTCGTAGTAACAGCGGTACGATAAGACCGAGAATTGTCGCGCTAACGAGTACAACTATACTCCAAAGCGGCAGTAGCAGAACCCAGCGTGACTCTTCAGAGTTATCATAGCGGGCACTGAGTTTATATAGTCCCGCTAGCTCAGTGTTGTACGTAAATTGATTGGTACGTTCCCGTCCGGCAAATACCAGCGAACTCTCATAAGGCTGGGGACTACCAAACGGCGTCAAAGACACCTCGACACGGGGCGTAAACCCAGTAGCTTCGTTAGCTTTAGCGGTATTTTTGACTGTATACGAACCATCTACAAATGATCCGATGTGCAAAAATTTGGTCTGAACGTCCGTAATGTCTGCCTTGCGCGTACCGGGTGTACCATTTTCGAGGATAAATAGCGTACCAACACGAACCGCTTGCCTCACTGTGCCCTCTCCGCCTGATTTCGTCGTGAAAAACAGCGCAGCGAAGACATCGCCAGGCGGCAATTTGGTGCCATCTATCTCAAACATCATTCTAAGCGCCTCCCGCGGCTTAAGGGTAAAAGATTTGTAATCTGGCGTAATGCCTTTTTCAATCGCCTCAGAGGCAAAGAATTCTAGCGACCCGTCATCATCAGTTTGTTTGAAGCCTTCAACCGATGTGGTGACTTTGATCGACTCATCGGTCGGATTACTGACATCAATAAAACCTTTTTTAACCTCACCTTTTTGAAGCTGATCTTCATACAGGAGTGGTTGAATCTTCAGCGAGCTAATCGCCCCAGCGTTAGGAGCGAAATAAAGTCCAGCCAAAATCACCCCAATGCCCAATAGCCAATACCTAATACCCACCACTCTCACGGCGTCATTGTCCCAGTATACGTCACCGTATTCGTATATTTTCCACTGGGCTGCGTAGGCGTCACATCGAGTCGGTATTTGAGCGAAGTGACATCTTTTATGCCACTCGTATAGCCGCTACGGCTATAAATGCTTGTTGCCGCACTAGGAAGCGGCGCATAGGCTGCGCCGCTGTTCCATTTGGCATCGATAGCCGTAGCATTCGAACTGGTAAGCGTAAACCCAAGTCCTTTGGTTGTACCTTCATTCCAAGCTACTGGACTCGAAATAGAGGCTGAAGTAATCGCTGGAATCGTCGAGGTTGATGAGGTTAAGTTAGTATTCTGAGAAAGACTGATCGCATAACCCGGCGCATCAGTTTGTACCACGGCATCAGCTTCGATTGTCTGGCTGGTACCACTTATAATTTCACCTGGAAATGACAGTCCCGCTGCATCTCCAGCCTCTCCAGCATCATACTCAGCTTCAATTTCATCGTCACTTAGTGTTCGACTATAGAGTTTTACTTCATCGTAGCTCATTTCCACATCTGTTGGGGTATTGAGTCGGAGTGGATCGACATTACTATCGACTGTACCAACGATAGCTCGCTCATTTTTGAGTTGACCATCAACATATATTTTTTGATCTCCACCAGCCACTGAATAAGCTACGTGGTGCCAGGCGTTGTCAGTCACATCAATACCTGATTTGACGAACTCGATCGTACCGTCAAATGATGAGGCAGCCCGAAACTCTCCTGTAGTGTCCAAGACCCCGAACACATAATTTGTAGTAGTTCCAGAACCTTTTCTCAAAAATGTTGGATTTGCCACAGCTGTACCCACAGAGGATATCTTTATCCAGCTTGATACCGTAAATGCGGTAGTCTGAGATAAACTACTTGAGTGATCAGCTCTGGTATCGTCCGCCCCATCACTGCTGAGCGCCGTACCGACTTTTCCTGTCATTCGGGCAAAAGAACCGTACTCTTCATTCAGCGTGTTATTATTTATCGAACCATCGTATGAAATCTGTCCAGATTTTTCTTCAAAATCATAATAAGCCTCAAGTCCGCTTGGTTGCACTGTCATCTGCAAACTCCGCTCGAGTTGCGCGACATAACCCTGTCCGAGTGTATAGCTGCCACCTTGACCGTTACCGATGATACTCTCACCACCGCTCGAAGTTAATTTATAGCTGCCAGAGCTGCTATCTCCACCAAAACTATTGCCAACACTGGCGTCAATCGTATAGTTAGGACTTTCATAGCGTTCAGCTAGTGCTGGCTGCGCCAACCCAATTCCCAACACCCCAACCACCAATACCCAAGTAACCATTATTCTCATGCTTATAGTATAACGCACTACCTGCTTAGATAAGTAACGCTAGCACAATCAAGGCAAATCCCGCTAATTGGACCTGGATCAGGTGACGTCTGGTTGCCCTACCCTCACGCCAGTGCCCCAGCAGCGCCACGATGCCACTGGCTAGCACGATGACCAAAAATCCTGTTAGTATGACAAATAGTCTGAGCAGTCCCGAGATTGTTCCGCCCTCAGTAATAGTGTCAAGATCAGTAATAATGATAAAACGCTGCAAAAAATTTGGCAACTGTATACCACCGCCGTTAATACCATCTAGATCCCCATCAACTGGCTGACCATTTACGGTTGAAGGATCACTGACTATAATGCCACCGCCTTGGTTGCCGCCAGCATTATTGCTAGGATCAGGATTTACATTTGTTGGAATATCGCCGCCGTTGCTGGGCGGTGAGGCTGGCTCATAGGTGACGACGATGTCATCAGTTGGGTTATCGAGCGAGCAAATATCATACCCTTCGAGTGAGATTGTTCTCGTGCCAGGATTCAACACAACGTCAAAACTAAACGTTGTTTGACCAGAGCTTATACCAACCGACCGACTATAGTTTCCATCGATACTAATATCTATCTGCGTGATATCAGCAATCGTACCGCTCATCGTTACCGAGCTACTAGTCACCACACTATCGCTAGCTGGACTATCGATAGCAAGGGACGCCGTAGAAGCTGTACCATTACAGACCGCAACCTCGACTTGGGTACTAGCTGAATACACTGGCTGAGTGACGACAACTGCCACGCCAGCAAAACCGATTAGTAGTGCCGCTACAGATACTACGAGCCTACCGATTATGACGGAAGAATGCATAGCCACCTCCGATGACTGCAAATACTGCGACAACGAGTAGCCAAACTGGCGCTATTAGGACATAGTTGCTCGAGTCTTGAGATTGATCGAGGAATTCTGAGCTCATCTCAACTTTATACAGGCCAAACCAGTTAACACCTTGCCAGTTAAATTCGAGTGCACGTGTACTATCAGGGTAGACTGTCTGAATCTTTTTGTCAGTGTATTTCGTGCGACCAAATATATCTTTGACCGTCATTAATTGGGTGACGTCAAAATCAACATTGCCAGTGTTTTCTATTCGCTCAACGCTTGTAAGCGGTGGCCGATTTTGTAGAAATGGTGCGTTAAACGACAAGTGTTTGCCCTGCTCAACCACATCACCTTCAACACGAACTTTGAGAACTGAGCCGACACGTTTATTGCGAACCACCGACGAGTCGTCATCTGAGTCTTTGGGCTGTGTCTCAGCAAACATAACACCGTAGTGACCACCTGGAGTCGCGCCATCTGGTACGCGCAGTGTGTATTTGACTGTCACGGTCTCACCAGGTTTTATATCCCATTTTGTCTTATCAAATTGCACCCAACGGTAGGCATTACTACGCTCAGTTAGACTAACAAAGTCTTGTTCGTACTGCTCGCCACTAACTGAAAACGGCCGCGCGTAGACAGAGAACGAAAATGTCGTATCGCCGCTGTTAATGACCTTAAAACTATCATTAAGTGATTCACCAGATTTGATAGTATGAGATTTGCTAACCGGTGAGAGCGTAATCTGCTCACGCGGCGCACCATCGTCTGCCTCAACAGCTCCTGCTTGTGGAGTAAAGAATAGTCCAGCAAGTAGCATAAACAAACTACCGACTATGAGCAGTCGGTAGTTTGTAAGTGTTCGCATCATAGTCATAAGACTAGTTCGTAGTAGCCGTGTAGGTTACCGTTCCGGTGTATGCACCTGTTGGCTGTGAGTTATTAACTTTTGCGCCATACCAAACCGTAGTCGTGTCATTGGTCGCAGTTGCAGCGGTCGTTTTGAGTGTAGCGGCTGAACCACCACTCGCTACGACACCGGCGAACGTGCCACTATAGCTATCATTGCTGTTCTGTGTAGAGTACGTTGCATCAAAACCTGCTTGGTTTGCCACTGCAAATCCCCATGTGTTATCAGCAAGCGCAGTTGGTGCGGCTGGCGTACCGGTATGCGCTGCAATATCGTCAGCGCCAGTAGTTAGCGTCGTGACCGCGTCGGAATCAGTCAAAGTCAGTGTATAACCTGCTGTGTTATTAGTGTTAACTGTTACGGTGTCAGATGCAGTAGAGGTTACTGCACTCGCTGTTGGCGTCAGATTTAGCGTTACGGGGCTAGCTGTTGCGACCGTAATCGTTGAACCAATATTAGCGTTAATCACTGTGTTTTCCGAGTCAGAAGCTGCTGCAGCCATGACTGGGGAGACAGCGACGGCAAGTGCAAACACGATACCACTAGCTCTGAGTGTCGTTTGTTTGGTAACTTTCATTTTTATTTCTCCTATTTATTTTCTATTTTATGTATAGATACTATGTAGTATCGCTTATGCTTAGTCTCATGTCAATTGTAGCAGATTGTGCTATTTACTACGAATCGTTCTAAATTACATAGTTGATAGCTGTCGTATCACCTGCTGATTCGATATGTAGCGTATGGCTTGCATACCAGCTGCATCAGCCCCCGCACAGTTAGCGGCTATGTCATCAATCATCATACACTCACTCGTCTCAACGCCAAGCCGCTCAGCCATAACCTCAAAAATCCGCGGATGCGGTTTTATAATTCCCTCTTCACTTGATAGTACAGCTGCATCAAAAAGTTGAGTCCGTTCGTGGGGTGCAAAAAACAAGTCCATGCCATGCGAACCAATGTTACTTAGGAGTCCTATTTTGTAATTTGATCGTAGCTTCTGAATAAATTCGAGCAACTCAACATTACGAATATGCTGGTCTGGAATACCAGCAATAAATGCTGAGCTTAAGCCAGTGATATCAGCAATCTGCTCAGTGTGCTCTTCAAAACTAATAAGCCCGTAGTCATACTGCGCATCAACTTCTCTGATCAGGGGATGCAATTGATAATAGTTTTCTAAATGCGTTTCATATATTGACTGGGTCGAGTCAATATATAACACCCCAAAACAATCAAAAATAACAGCTTTCATTGTCTTGAGTATAGTCATCTCAGCGTGAAATGGCTACGTATACTGCTAATCGTCTAGCGAATCGATGACATCATCCATGTCATCCTCAGGAATCTGAGCTCGGAAAAGATCTTCAGCTCGTTCATACTCACCGGCAAAGTTACCTTTTGAGCCGCCACAAGTAGTGGTCCAGGCCGTATCGATGACTTCACCAAACTCAAGGATCTCGAACACATAGCGATTACCAGTCGCACAGGTACCACGTGGGTCAATTTTCTCATCTGGGAGTTCTCGTCGCTCTTGGTAGTCGAGTTTTTCGAGGGCATAGACGAATTCTTCATACGCACCAGCAGAGTTATTAAATTGCCGAGTCTCTATCGCTCGTCCAGCGTACCCTTTGCGGGCTTCGGCTAGTCGAGTATCGGGAGAAATAGTGACCTGATAGGAGTTTCGCTCTTCATTAGCGACAATGTTGCCATAGACTGTTAGTCTAACTGATCGGTCACTACTGGTATCGATAACTGACACTTCGGGTTCATCGAGGACTGAGGGAGTGCGATCACCGCCGCCGGTGACCACAAAAAACGCTCCTATGACTAGGATAATAATGAGTACGACAAATACGACTATGCCGAGTGGTGTTGGTCCGCCTTTTCCTCTATTCATACTATTATACTACCATATTATTAGCATAATTGCAATAGGTTTCACTGTTTTGACTACGCACCATGATCTTCCAATGCTGAGCGAAGTAAAATACCGAGTCTTGAAGTGTCTGAAAACGTAAAATTATGGATTTTGCCAAGTAGCTCCGTGTCAATCCTCACTAGCACGACATCAACTGCAAACTCATGCTTACCATTGATAGTTGAGCAATACCCTTGAGTCTCACAGCGCAACTTTGCTTGATCACTCATTCTTCCCTGTCGGTGTCGATCAACTAGTCGAAAATGGAACGAAGAACTAGTTTTGCAGTCTATATTGATTGAACGGTGACTATGGGGATCAGTGATAATCATGTCGACGCCTTTGGCGTCCTGAACCCGACTGGTCATACTTGCGCCAAGCCCTTCCGCAATAGCGCCACGATAGACCGCAATTTCTCGACTAAGCCCATGGTTGATAGCTTCGAACTGTTCAGCGGTAAATGAGCTAACGCGAAGCTTCTTGCAAAATGCAGCCATTTCTATGAAAAGTCGTTGATTAAACTCAGCTAGATACTCCTCAGGAAGCGCCAGCACACTCGAGACAAATGCATCATTAAAATCTATCAGCTCAAATAGCCGAGCTTTTCGCTCTTTGTAGCCACCATGATGTTTATCCATCTGCACCTGCGCCCTAGCTGCTCGTGGGCTTTGTAGTACCGTCAGTGCAATCCACGTCGAGGCAATAGCTACGTTACGCTCACCTTCCGGATACTGCTCGGCTTTAGCCAGTAGTCGTTTGATAGCATCGTTAAGCCACCTGTCGTCTTGCCAGTTCAGCCGACGCATATGTGGAACGGCTCTCTGGATCTCAGCCTGAACCAGCTGATACAGCTCATGTCGGCTATTATCGTAGGTTACTCGCGGTCGAAACCGCCGCCACACCCCAACACGCATTAGCGTCTCACCGACTTTATAATTTCTAAATCGCCGCGCGCAAGCTCAGCTTCGATAGTATCAGCGAGTGATAGGTCGTTCAGCTTTACTTCAAGCCCATCATTTAGCTCAAAACTCACCCAGTTGTGGGACTCGTTCGACTGCTCCTCGTACCTAACCGCGCTGGATTTGAGCACGTCTGCAAATGCACTCATCTGCGGATGAGAAAATTCTACATGATCAATTCCAACAGCATCGTGTCCAACCTTTTCCGGCCGCGGCTCCATTAGCTCGACAAGCCTAATCAGTCCAAATGGCTTCATGCCGATAGCGCGACGAAACTCTACTGTAGCAATTCTTCTGCCTTGCATAGCTATCTCCGTCAGCTCAACACATTCTTCGCTCGCAACCGCCCGCTCTGATTCATAATGAGACGTATCACTGCATTTTACGGCTATATGATCAGGGTACCGAAACCAAGCCTGGTCAATCCCCATCTCGTCAGCAAATAACGCTATTTCATTGCCAGCGCAGCAAGCAACATCTTCTAATTTACTTTTTTGCCCCATAAAGTTTGTTCCCTCGTAGCTCATGCAGTCTCGCCCTCCCTAGCGAGTTGCCCAAGCCGCCTATCGTAGCGACCAAACTGTTGCTCGCGCTGACGTGCAACTGTTTCTACATCGTAACGATGTACTCCGCCGGGAACAATGATTTTTCGCAGCGCCTCAGTGACTGTTTCTAGATCTGCCAAGGCTGCTATTGGATCTGACGCATCCTCTACGCGCTCAGCGACTAGTCGCAGCGACTGACAAAGCTCACTTCGAAACTGTGTATCATCTCTAATCGTTCGCACTTCAGGTGCGCTTTCTGTTCCATACAAAATGTCAGGGACTTTATCTCGCATTAATCGTAGCTGGTCAGACATGCTATTTCCTTTTCATCATTGGTAATCAGTATTTAGCATACCAGAAAGAAGCACTCGCATAGCGTCAAGCTGTTCTCAATTCGCTGTCTACAGCTCATCAGCATAGCTTTTTGGCATCTATGGTTGAGATGGGTTCCGTGCCAACCAGGCACGGAACCCATGGGAGGTTTTGAGTGGCTATATTCTCCCAGAGCCACGTTTCATGTGTTACTTAGCGAGCGGCTTACAAACAAAGGCTTTGGTCGCCTGATAGCCCAGCTTGACCGTGCGACGTCCTACCGGCATGGCGCTGAGCTTTGCTGGGCCACTCTCAGTGAGTGTTTTCAGCTCTGTTGCAAGCTTGCTACTGGCAGCAGCATTCTCATCAGTCGCTTGCTCGGCCTTACGACGAGCAGTATCACGCTTGGCTTGGCTACGACTTGAACCTATCTCCACTAGGGTATGAAGTCCAGCAAGAATTGCCATGGCAACAGCTGTCATGATGAAAGCTCTTAGACTCCAGCCACTGATCACAAACTGAGGCAATGCGAGAAACAGTATAACAATCGGACTGAGCGCCCCAAACGCTGGATGACGAGGTTCGTAGCTGTCAACCATTTCACCTGCTCGGCTTTCCCACCAAGACGCTTCCTTTTCAACCTTCTTCTTCGTGAAGAACGAAGGTTTTAGGTCCGCCCAGATTGACGCGGGATTGAACTCCCTCCAGCTATAGAGGAACGAGTAGTTGATATTACGCTTGCCAGCAAGCAGCAGTGCCGCAATAGCTAGCAAACCGAACAACCTCACAGCTGCCCACGCCACGGCAAATGCCGCAGCTACGAACGGTAGCGTAAAAGCTGTCACAAGCGCACGACGTCGAACATCACACTGATCGCGCGTTTTCCGCAGCCAGGGGTACAGGTCGGTAAACCAGAGCACCCACTTGTGTGGATCAGGCGCGAACATTTCCTGCGGTACATCGACGTCGATGGTCGCACTCGTTCCACGAATGCTATTGACGGCATCAAAGGAGCTTCGCAGCACCAACACAGGATCTTGAGTAAGAACTATGTCTAACTCATTTTCGAGTCGCTCGACTTCAAGCATTGCCTCTAAGTCACTGTCAGCATCTGCGATATCGTACCTTTGCATGCGTGCTTGATAGATCTGTTCCCGTAGACTACTTTCATCTGGATGACCAGTTTGGAGCACGTCCATCTTGTATCGTCCGAAATCGTCAGTATTCATGATGAGGTCTTTCGGCGAATCAGTTATCCACTCGCATTTCCATACGACAGTTGCATGAATAGTATTCACACCTGGTCGTCGCATCTGCAGATAGGTCATACCTGCCTTTAGTGACACCAAGTGACGACTCATTTCATTGCGACCATGCGACACAGCCAGCAGCATGTACGGCTTTTCGGCCTCGCTTGCAATTCGCTGGATCAAACTCTCTGAGAGCTTCCAGCGGACCGGCACGTTGGCCATGACTTGTCCGTCTTCATCTTGCTCAATGATGAGCTCGATGTCTTTGACCTTGTCTTCGGCCGTTTCTTCTGTCTGCACGTCCATGTGGACGCACCTCGCTTTCTAGTTGTAGTAACACGGTACTTGAAAGGGCGAACTGCCCACAACAAGTGGGGCTCAAGCCCAAATCACATTAATATATTATAATATTATGTATATAAAGTCAATTATATGTTACTGACAGATATCAGTTGTATCTTTGATATAGCCACTAATATTCCCGTCTCCGTCACAGACCTGTTTTTTCACATTCAGCGAATCAGTCGTGTTCGATTTAATGCTCTCAATTCGCTCATTTGTCTCGCGAACAAATCCAATCACCTGCCAGAGTAAAAATGCCAGCACAATCAATGCCACCACAATAATCGAGCCCAGAAATGTAATCCAGAAATTAAGAATTTTTAATTGTCGGATGAGTTGTTTCGTCTGCTTGCTATCGCCTGTGATCACGTCAACTGTTCGTTCATTATCCATAGACTACCTTTTCGCAGCCTCAAGCATAAGTAATCGTTTTTCAAACCCGCCACGTTTTTGTCTTTTCTCAGCCTGAATTGATTTCATTTGCTCAGTACTGATGCCCTTGAGCTTCTCAATTGTATCGAGTAGCTCTCTGACATCGGCGATTTCTTCAGCTAAATTATGGTCTGTATCAGCGTACTGAAGTTCTGTAGCTTCCTCAACAACTTTTTGTCGAAGGAATTGCTCGTATTCAGCATCATCAAGCACACGAGTTTTTACTTCAACTCCATCAGCTTGCTTCACTACCTCAGGTATCAAATCACGAATAAGTTTCGGGTATTCGTTCTCTTCGGGTAAGTTAGTGGTCGTATGTTGATAGTTCATGCTCATAAATTTACATCCTCAATTGTTAGGTTAATCATATATTCGTTCAACTACTTTAACTTCAAATATGATTTTAATGCTTCAGCTATACCTTCTCGCGCATCGTTCAAGGCTTCTTCAATAGTAAACCACTTATATTCGGTATGTTCTTCACTCAAATGCACTCCAGTTGGAAACTCAGCCTCAACATACTTCCATATCAGCACAAGACCGTAGTCACCAAATGGCAAGCCAGGTAATCGACGAGCATGTAGCGTTTCTTTGATATGAATATTCGTAATGCCCGGCAATTCTTCATGTAGCTCACGGGTCAATGTTTCATCAACTGATTCGTTATCGTCAACCCTACCACCCGGACACTCCCATTGATCTTGGTTGCTATCCTTTACAAGTAATACTTTATTTTCGTGCATTATAATTGCTTTTATTCCGACATTAAACTGCATTATTGCCATATTTTTCCTCCTAATTTAATCCTACTTACGAGCGATAACCTCGATGAGATTATTTTTAACCCATATACCAGTGTTTCTGATAAAACCAGGCGATAAATCTTCTTCAAATGTGTCGATGTGTTCAATAGTGAAGTTATTTTCAGTGAGAGCAGCGGTGATAGTTTCTGGTGTATGAAAATACCGAGTCGCAATTTTTTCAGTAGAGGATCTGTAAGTGGTCAATCGTGTCATTTCATCGTATGAAACTATGTTTTCAGGGCTTAATTCAGGCGTGTCACTTGAGCGCACTACTACAAATAATTTACCAGAATCTTTTAAAATTCTATGAATGCTCTTAAGTGCTACCTCAAGTTGTTGCGCAGGCAAGTAGTGGAGCACCAAGCGCGCATATACAAAATCAAAAGCTTCCTCTTTGTAATCTAACGCTGGATCTGAAATATCTTCAAGTCTAAGCTCGCAACGGTTCGCAAAACTATTTTCCGTAAGTTTATATTGAAAATCATATAGACCGCTCTGATCAAGTGTAGTTGCTGTAACGCGCCTATCATGATTTGCTTCTAGCATCCTAATCTCTGCATCTCCACCTGTTGAAATACCAACGCTTAGGACATTAATATCGTTCGAGGTCATTGCTTTAAGCCCATCAGCTTCTGAGCGAGATGACATATTATACCTCGCCCCAATTCTCGCCCACGCTGACATCGACTTGCAGTTTGATGCCGAGGTCGGGGTAGATATTTTCCATGGTTTCGACGAGAAGCTTGGAGACTTTGTCGGCGTTTTGTTCAGAGCACTCGATGAGGATTGAGTCATGGATTTGTAGAACTTGAACGCCGAACGGTGACGAGCGGAGCGGAGTATCTTCTGAAGAGGATAGCGTTTCCCGCTCAGGGAGGCTGTTTTTTTCAGCCGAGCGCTCCTCTTCAGGAGATTGCTCCGTGGAAGCGCCATACGCCAATTTTTCCTCGACTCGTAACATAGCCATTTTCATTAGATCGGCCTCAGTTCCTTGAATGGGCATATTAGCTGCCGCGCGCTTAGCGGCTTCGCGAACAATAAAATTACTCGATGATATGTCCGGTGTCGGACGACGACGACCAAAATGCGTCTCGACATAGCCATTTACCTTAGCATCCTCAAGTGTCTTGTCGATATAGCTGCGGATCGGAGCCCGGAGACGGAAATACTCATCGATGAACTTTTTGGCCTCAGAGAAGCTCATTCCAGTCGCTGCCGACAAACCATGCGGGCTCATGCCGTAAAGCACACCAAAATTAATCACCTTTGCATCTCGACGCTGGTCTTTCGTGACATCATCAAGTGGAATCTTATAGACATCACTGGCCGTCTTGGCATGGATGTCAGTCCCCGCATTGAAATCATTGATCATTTTTTCGTCACCACTCAGTACTGCCGCCAGCCGTAGCTCAAACTGAGAGTAGTCAGCGCTAACAAACACATTGCCCTCGGCCGGTACAAATGCCTGCCGGATTTTACGACCGATCTCAGAGCGTATCGGAATATTCTGTAAATTTGGGTCGGTACTACTTAGTCGCCCAGTCGCTGCCACATCTTGGTTAAATGTCGTATGCAAACGAGAGTGTTCATCGACCAGTTTTGGCAACGCTTCGACATACGTGTTTTGCAACTTTGTGTATTCACGGAACTGCTCAATAAGCTCAATTATCGGATGCTGACCACGCAGTTTATCCAGCTCTTTTTGGCCAGTTGAGTAAGCAGTCTTACCTTTTTTGATACCAATAGTTGGCAGCTGAAGCTTCGTGAACAAAACTTCCGCTAATTGCGCTGGTGACCCAATGTTAAATTCATAGCCGACCATCTCGTACATCTCAGCCTGAATTGTTACGATGTGTTCAGCGAGTTCCTTGCTCATTTTACCTAAAAACTCCGTGTCTAGGTACATACCTCTATGCTCCATCTGAGCTAGTAACATGATGGATGGAAAATCAATCTTTTGAGCTAATTTCTCTAGTTTTGGTAGCTTGGCCAGTGCTTCGCGCTGCGTATCATAGACCTGCCAAATACTAGCCAGTAGCAGACTCGGCTCAGTTGATTCGCTACCAGTTAGCTCGACGAGACTACGCGATTTTTTCAGAGGGTTAAGCAAAAATGCTGCCTGTCTCGTATCATGCACCAGATGAGGTAGTTTTTGAGCCCCGTTATCGAGTAAATAATGGTACAGATGGCCACCGTCATGAGCTACAAACGTTAGCTCCGGCAGTAGGCTGACTGCTTGTTTGGGAGTTAGCTGGCAGTACGTCTCTTTGTCAGCCGATACATACAACGCGTCATCGATTAGCTGTGTCAGCACGGTCTCGCTCATCGTTAGTTTCGTTTGTTCAGTTTCCGTAAAATCAACTAATTTCAATGGTTCGACATTGAGTTCTGGCTCAGCCATTTCTTCAGCAACGACTTTCATGTGTTCAGGCAGATTACGGATCAGACTGGTGAACTCTAGATTTTTGAGCAGCCGCAAAACTTCAGCTGTATCGAGGTCGTTGACGTCCATGGCTTTAAGGTCTAGCTCGACCGGCGCATCAGTCCAGATACGAGCTATTTCTTTACTCAAGTAGGCCGAGTCTTTACCGGCAATTAGTTTTTTCTGTGTAGAGCCCGTAATCTCATCGATATGTTCATAGACGCCATCAAGCGTGCCGTATTCCTGCAGTAACTTCGTGCCACCTTTGTCGCCAATACCGGGTACGCCGGGTATATTATCTGAGCTGTCACCTTTGAGCGATTTCAGATCGAGGAATTGATCGACGCGAATACCATATTTTTGTTCAAAATATTCTGGCTTAAAAAGCTCGATGTTACTGAAACCTTTTTTGAGTGCATACATATGAGTCAGCTCATCAACGCACTGTAACATGTCGAGATCGCTACTAATCAGACAGGTTTCAATACCCTGTTTAGCGGCTTTGATTGCCAATGTACCCATGATGTCATCGGCTTCATAGTCATCAAATTCGTAGAGTGGCCACGAGAATCCTTCGAGTAGTTCATGCAGTATCGGAATCTGGGCGTAAAAATCAGGCGGAGCAGGTTTGCGGCCAGCTTTGTACTCCGGATACAGTTCTTTACGGCGGCGAATATTGGTCTTCGGTTTATCCCAAGCCACACAGACGTAATCAGGCTTTAACTTCTTAATAAGCTCCAGTGACATAGCCGCAAATCCGTAGACACCACCAGTCGGCGTGCCATCAGCGCTCGCTAAGCTCGGCATAGCGTAGTAGCCGCGGTAAAACACGGATTTTCCATCGATAATTGCGAGTCGTTTTGGAGCAGTTTTGGTCATAGAGACAGTATAGCGGGTTCAGACTAGTTTATCTATCGGTAGGACCATAATTTTGTTAATATAAATATATTATGATATAATATATTTAATCGTATTCACCTCTTCTACTACGAAAGGACGGAGCGGATATGACGCTCATACGAAATACTGTCATGGAACTGATCGGTTCAATGGTGTTCTGGGGAGTTGCGATGTTACTTATCGCACTCGTCAACACTCAAGAGTACACCGGCTGGCTACAGACATTCATGATTGCGTCGTCAGTCGGCCTTGGCTTGATTGTTGGTGTGGCCGTATCAGCTTCGGCTGGTGAAGGTCATCTTAACGGTGCAATCACCACAGCTATGGCCGTGGACAAAGAGACATCATGGCTGTCGGTTCCAGTTCACCTCGTCACCCAGACTGCAGGTTTTTGGCTCATCGCCAAACTTGCCCTGCTCATCGGCGAGCAATACGTCGTCGTGCCGCTACCAGCTGCTGACGCGACAAGAGGTCAAGTGCTGCTGGCCGAAGGTATCGCCATGGTTGTTTTCGCAACCGGAGTGGCGCTGACAACTCGGCTTGATCTTGGTAAATGGTTGCCGCTTTGGGTTGGTGCGTGGCTAACCGCGGCTGTCATGACTGCAGCCTCGGTTAGCGGTGGTGCAGTCAATCCAACGCTAGCGCTGGGTACTCAGCTGGCTACCGGTCAGACTGGAGGAGTCAGCGGGCTGTGGATGCTTTACTGGATTACTACCATTCTAGCCGCCATCGTGGTCGGACTGGTTTTCAGACTGATCCCCAGTCGCGCAGAGTCGACAAACTAAGTAGTTCGTGTGCATAGCCCACTACGGAGAGAGTTCGTTTGGTGAAATTCATCAAACTAGAGCCTCCTTATGTGGGCTCTTTCCATGTCAAATTATTTGGCTTTACGCACTCGTGCTTGACGGCGCCTGAGTGCTCGGCGTTCGTCCTCGCTCATGCCACCCCATATACCATGATCATCACCATTTTCGAGTGCCTGCTTCAGACAAGTGTCTACCACAGGGCAGCTTCGGCAGACAATTTTTGCTTCTTCAATTTGCTGTAATGCCGGTCCAGTATTACCGATCGGAAAAAACAGTTCAGGGTCTTCATCGATACACGCGGCCTTAGATTGCCAGTGTTGCGGAGAGTCGGAATTCTCTAGCGCTCTACTAGCTAGTCGAGCTAGACGATCTTTTTTAGCGGTGTCAGACAATAATTCTTTGTTGTGTTGGCGCTGTGCGATATCCATAGTCTAACTCTAGTCAACATATAGTTTTACCGCAAGCATAAGCGTGTTATCAAGTAAGTCCCAGCGCCTGATAGGCATCACCAATAAATGCTTCGAGCTCACGACTACTGTCAATCACGACATCAGCTATTTCACCGATCCCACGAATATTAAAATCACTATCACTCTCACCGGAGTACATTTCGGTCTTTTCGAAAGCTTCAAACGCTTCGAGACTCAGTCGAGCCTCTTCATCACGGGCACGTGATTGCATCCGCTGATAGCGAATTTCGATTGGCGCGTCGACAAATACCAATAGACCACCAGCTTTTTTAATTTCTTTGGCTTCACCGAGAGACCGAAGTCCAGTCACGATAATTGGTCGCTCAGGATGCTTCAGTGCTTCAATCACCATCGCCCCAGGTCCTTCTTCACAGCGTAAATCAGCGGCAGTCTGATAAAGAATCGGGCGTTCTATAGAGTTATGACGAACACGCGCAACTTCACGCACCATGTCTCCAGTCGAGATGTGGTGATACTCAAAATCGCGTTCCAGCGCATCCGAAATAGTATCCTTACCAGCCGCAAATGTCCCAGCCAGTCCGATAATCTGCGGTATGTTCTCATACATCATTTCTAACTCCTAATTCCCATTTGCGATTTTCTCTATACACTATTCGCTAAACTCTTCTTGCGATTCCACCATATACCATTTACTACTAATTACTAATTGAGATATTCGTATAGTTTCTTGGCATCTTTATGCTTGCGAAGCTTCGCAAGCGCTTTGGCTTCAATCTGGCGGATTCGTTCACGGGTAACGCTAAACTCTTGGCCAACTTCCTCAAGCGTGTGGGATTTACCATCGTCGATGCCAAACCGCATTTTAAGGATTTTTTGCTCGCGTTCAGTTAGTACGCCGAGGATTTCTTTAACGTGTTCTTTCAGTAGCTGTACCGTAGCGCTGTCTTCAGGACTGGCGGCATCTTCATCTTCGATGAAATCACCCAGTACCGTATCGTCTTCACCGTCATCACGGCCGACACCAGCATCAAGACTAGAGATGTCTTGTTTAATTTTCATGACATATTCAACTTTTTCTGGCTCCATCTCAAGCTCCTTGGCCAGCTCTTCAATAGATGGCTCACGGTTGAGATCCTGCGTCATACGGCGCTGGGTACGGAGCAGCTTATTGATTGTCTCCACCATGTGGACTGGAATACGAATCGTGCGAGCTTGGTCAGCAATCGCTCGAGTAATGGCTTGGCGAATCCACCAGGTCGCGTAGGTTGAAAATTTGAATCCTTTGTCTGGATCAAATTTTTCGACGGCACGAAGCAAACCAGTGTTGCCTTCTTGGATGAGGTCTAGAAAATCAAGTCCACGCCCTGAATAGCGCTTCGCAATAGACACAACGAGCCGCATGTTAGCCTCTGCCATCTGGTCCTTAGCTCGTTTATCACCTGAAACGACTTTTTGTGCAAGCGCCAGCTCTTCTTCGGCGTTAAGTAGCGGAATCTTACCAATTTCACGAAGGTAGAGACGAACGGAGTCGTCAGAAACATCATCAAAATAACCCGAATTAGCCGGTACTTCCGCTTCCTCTTCGGCTAGCTCCTCAGGATCTGGCTCATCGACAGCGTCAATTGAGGTCTTTTTGAGGTCTTCGTCTTGGGTGTCCAAGGTTGATTCTTCGAGATCTGCTGATTTATCATCTGATTTATCGGTTGTTTTATCACTTTTAGGCACGTTTCATCTCCTTTATAAGGTGGTTGAGTTGTTGTCGAATTTCGTTGGCTCGCTCGTCATCGCCACTGCTTTCAGCGTCTTTGAGTGAGACATCTAGTTTTTGCTTAATCACTTTTCGTTGTTCTTTTTGGACACGTTGCACGAGGTGGACAGCTTCTGTCAGTCGATCGTTCTTGTCAACTGAGCCGTACCGAGTCTCTGCTTTGAATGTAACTATTTTGACATAGGTTTCGATCTCATGCAACTCTTCAGGTAGAGATCCGTCGAGAGACTGGCCGCGGTTGGCTAATATATAACCCAGTAGTCGTCTACGAACCGAACCGGTAGCAGCTTCAGGCACGAGATGACGCAGACTGTCATGGATCGATGGATCGATACAAGCAAGACCTAGTAAATAATCTTGATGCACCTCAGGATCATGGTCGTTGCTGACTTCAACCTGCATTGGTTTATGTTTTTTCGGCACGTCAGACTCAGCTTGCCGGCGGATTTTACCAAGTAGTGCCTCTCGAGATGCGCCAGTCACTTCAGAAACACGGTCGAGGTAATGCTCTTGCTCAACAGGATCTTTTAGACCGCGAATAAGCTGTAGAGCTTGCGTCGATAGTTCGCGTTTACCACTAGCCGTGGTTAGATCGTAACGCTCTTGGTACTGATCAATCACCCACTCTATAGCCGGCTGTGGGCTTTCGATGACTGATTGCCAAAGCTTACTATCATGCTGGACGACCTCATCAGGATCTTTAAAATCTGCTGGAAGTGTAATCACACTCAGCTCTACGCCGACGCTCTCGGCAATTGGTATCGCACGCTCTGTGGCCGCGATACCAGCTTTATCTCCGTCAAAACACAGTCTAATGTTGTGGGTCAATCGAGATAACGCTTTGAGATGATGTTCGGTCATAGCCGTACCGGCCGTTGCGACAACTTGTCGGACATCTACTTGGTGTGAGCTGATGACATCGAGATTACCCTCGACGATAACGGCATAGTCATTACTTCGGATGGCTTCTTTAGCTTGATAAAGGCCAAATACATGCCGACCCTTGTCATACAGTAGCGTCTGCGGTGTGTTGAGATATTTCGGAGCTTTCGGATTATCGACAACTATCCGGGCAGTAAACCCTATAATCTGCCCTTGACCGTCACTTAACGGCACCATCATACGGCTACGAAACATGTCATTACCACGACTACCTAGTAGTCCTGCCGATTGCAACTCATCTTTTGAGTAGCCTTTGGACAGTGCATAATTCATGAAGCTATTGCCGTCGCTAGATGCGTACCCGATTCGAAAATCGAGTACAATTTGCTTCGTCAAACCGCGTTTTTTACTAACGTACTCGATGGCATTTTTATCACCGATTAGTGTCCGCTGATAATACGTCGCTGCCTGGTCATTAAGCGCTAGTAGCCGCTGCTTTTTCTTAGCAAAATCACGTGAGCCCGAGCTTTGGTACAGACTGAGGTCAACCCCAGCTTTGCGAGCCAATAGCTCAAGCGCGGCCCTGAAATCCAAGCCTTCAACCTCCATAACGAACGAAAACACGTCGCCACCTTTGTTCGAACTAAAGTCGTGCCAGATTTGTTTTTCAGGTGAGACGAAGAAGCTCGGTGTTCGTTCCTGCGTGAACGGACTGATGCCTTTCCAGCTCCGACCGGCGCGCTTAAGTGGCACGTATTCTCCGACGATATCCTCTATAGCGAGTCGTGATCGCACCTCTTCTTTGGCTTCCCCTGATTGCATGTTTTTATTATATCACTCTCGACCTCTGTAAATACTTATGCTTAAATAGTGCTATGGACAATTCATTTATTTCTCCGGTTGCCAACCCTTCTGGCAGACGTGGAGGCGGACTCAGTGGCAAATTCGTATTCATTATAATTGGACTTGTTATTACCGCATTAATTGCAGCTGGGTTATTACTCATATCAGGTGGTGGTGATCCGGCAGAAAAGCTTGATGCCGTCAACGCTAAACTAACCGAGCTACAATTACTCATAGAAAACGGTGAACAAAATGCCAAGTCAGGTGATATCCGTAAGATAAATACCGATGCTCGTATACTGCTTGTTAACGATATCGCTCTCATGAGTGAAGTAAGCTTAGCCGCTGGGGCTGATGGCAGCACACAAGCACCTGCTGTTAGCGAAGATGAGGACCCGCTCCTTGAGCGTCTTAATACTGCGGCGGTAAATGGACAATACGATGAAGTATACGTACCAGAGCTCATCGAAGCCTACGAAGAAGCCATCGTACTACTCGCCTCTCTCGAAAGAGACACTACTAGCGCTGCCATCAAATCAGCTGCGCTAACGACACGCAAACACGCAGAGACAATCACGCTCCAGCTTCAAGCACTTGTGGTCTAACCTTTTTTGACTAGTTCATGTGAGTGCCTGATGAGATCTCTCAGCTCATCATCAGGTACGCGGCCACTACAAATGATCGTATTCCAATGCTTTTTACTCAAATGATAGCCAGGTAGGACCGTTTCGTATCTTTCACGTAATAGTTCGGCAAGCGTTGGATCACACTTCAGACTAATCCTGAGTGGATCGGCGTCTTCATTAAGCAGTGCAAACATTTTGCCGTTCTCGTCGCCCAGTTTGTACACGGCTACCTTTTCGCCGAAAGGATAATCTAAAAAAGCCCCGGCCATAGACTCGATATAATCAACAATGTCTTTATTAGTCATTTTATCAACACTCACTTCTTCAATCCTCGTTCAAGATGTTTCAGGTAGTATTTAATCTCTTCGATACTGCCTCGAATGTCGGATAGAGCTCGGTGAGCCTCTGGCTTCATAAATTTTTTACGGTATTTGCTAGCAAAGACAACTTTCCATGCGCTGACATCCAGCATACGGTAGTGTAGCCGTGCGTCGAGTCGCGGCCATTCATTAACGATAAAACGCCGATCTTGGTGGATTGAATTACCAGCCAGCAGTACTGGTTCGTCATCTGCAAAATTATTTTTGATAAAACCAAGTATCTCCGACTCAATAGCCTGCCCGTATCGACCCGACTCAGTGTTTTGCTTGATCAATCCATCACGTGATGCCGGGTTTTTATCCCAGAACGCTTTACTCACTTCCATACGTTCAGACAATAAAGTTTCATCTACTCTGATGACGGCTTCATAGGTTGCGAGTTCATTCATATCCCAATCAGTCGCAATCACAGCGACTTCCAAAATCCGATCCTTCTCAGGGTCAAGACCGGTCATCTCAAGATCCATCCAAAGTAATGTAGCGTGTTTCATATGCTATTCAGTATACCTATAAACGTACAGCTTGAAAAATTCTTACTTTATCATTATAAATAAATGCATACAGTAAACCCACTGTATGCACCTGAGGAGGAATATGCGTTGCACACGAAAGTCTGCCCGTTCCATCTCTGCTTGGCAAGTCTTCGAGCCAGATGAGATCTTCACCGAAGATGAGATCGAAAGTCTCCTGTCGGATGCGGAGAGAAGAATTGTGGTAATCTTCCAGCACGCAGTAGAGTTTCGTCGCGGTCGATACATCGGTACCGACAACTACATCATCGGTATTAGTCATCGCGTTTCTGAGCTTGCGAGACACGTTAGCCGCGAAGTGCGCAACCCGATCGTTGACCACAGCGATATCGAGCGATCATTTGGTGATGTTAGCCGGTCACATGCGAAGAAGCAGGCTATGCTGATTCAAACGAAGTTGATCGCTGAAGCTTTGGTACTGGCCAGGTCCAACGCCAACCTGTGGTACGACGAAGCAACTGGCATTTGGCAACTAGCGCAAAGTTTCATCGACGAGCACGAAGCGCGTCACCAAGTCGCCAAAGCGCTCAAGTTTGATCGTCGCACCGAGCACGGTCAGGTGAGAAGTCAGCGAATTGCTCGCGATCGGCCAGCGGGAGTCTCAGTCAGTCTCGCTTCTGGATATATCGGTATCTAGGGGCAACATATGTTTAAGTAGGATGAGGAAAATCCATAACAGGGTGACTCTACCGAAACAACATATCCCCTCCTTCAGGAGGGGTATTTTTTTAGTTCAATCGCTCCATAGCAATCATAAATGCAGCTTGTTTCAGTGAAGTATCGTCTGATTTAGCTCGCTCAGCGGTAGTTTTCATAGCCTGACTCATCAGCTCATCAAGTTTTTGGTGAACATCGTCTTCGCTCCATGATTCATCAGCTCGGTTTTGCTGCCATTCGAAGTAGCTAACCGCAACACCACCGGCATTTGCGATCACATCTGGTATAACTGGTACGTCGCGTGCTTCTAAGGCCTCGAGCGCATCATCATCAATTGGTCCATTGGCAAGCTCCATGACAATAGTGGCTTTAATATCAGTTTGGTTGTCTGTTGAGATGACATCTCCAAGTGCACCAAATACGAGCACGTCAGCTTCAACCGAAATGATGTCGTCACGGTCGTGAGATTCGCCTTCTAGCTCATCAATAACTGATTTGGAGAATTCTTTATCAGCAAATTTTAGGCCGTCACGATTCAGAAGTGTTTGCTTTGAGTTGGAAACTGCAATGACTTTCATGCCGAGCTCAGTCTCGGCTAGTTTCGCGAAATAGAATCCAACGTTACCTATTCCTTGCACAGCGACAGTCATCTCTTTAGGATCTTTGTCGTGCGCTTTCAGATACTCACGAAGTGCAATCATACCACCCCGCCCAGTTGCTTGAACGCGGCCTTCTGAGCCCCCGTTATCAAGACTTTTTCCGGTAAAACTAGCTTTAGATACATCACCAGTCAGCTGTTCATATTCGTCAACCATCCAGTCGATAATTTCTCCGTTGGTGTTCATATCTGGTGCTGGGACATCAGAGTCTGGTCCGATGTGTTTTTCGAGTGCACGGACGTATTCGCGGGCTACCGTTTCAATGTGTTTCTGGTCGTGATCTTTCGGGTTAAATGCCACACCCCCTTTACCACCGCCCATTGGGATATTAATGGCCGCTGATTTGATACTCATCAGTGTCGCGAGTGCGGTCACTTCATCTTCGTTAACCTCGGGGTGGAACCTGACGCCACCTTTAAACGGTCCTCGCTTGTCACTGTGCTGCACGCGGTAGGCCTGGTGCGTAATATCACCAACTGTTATTTCGAAATCATGAACTTGTTTCGGACTGAGCAGCTCATCCGCTTGCTCGTCACTCCAGCCTAGTTTTTCGGCGGATCGGCGAATCATTGACTCGGCACTTTGTAACATATTCATAGTAAGCTCCTATAATCGTATTTACTTTACTTCATTAACTATGCGCTCATAAAGTATAAATAGCAATTATTCTCTGGCTGAACTGAGTGCAGCGCTGTACCACACGAGATCGCTCAATGCACCCTCAAGCATACCCTGAGCGCCAGATTCCTTATTAGTTAGCGAACCATCATTTTCGATAATGCCACCCATCGCTACCATGCCGCTAAGGTTTACTGCCACAGGAGTGGTCACGAGACCAAGCTCGCTGAGAATGTTGCGGAGGTGCTCAGTGGCACGGACGCCGCCCATGCCACCGTGCGCCACAATGAGTGCGGCTTTTTTATTCGTTTCAAACGCAATGTAATCTATGGCGTTTTTGAGTACACCTGATACTGAATGATTGTACTCAGGTGTGATGAACACATAGCCATCAGCTGCTAATAGATCATCAAGAAATTTTTTAACATCACCCTCAGACTGGCGATCAGGATTATATTTTGGGCTTATTGGCTCATCAAACAGTGGTAAATCATAGTCTGCTAGATCAATAACGCTGATGGTAGCTTTATCTGAAATACTTTTTTGTGCAGTCTGCTCAACCCATTTACCGACGAGTGGCGTTGCTCTACCAGATCGAGTACTGCCGATTATAATTGCGATGTTCATAGAATTATGTCCTTATGCTATACTTATTATAGTGTTAATAATAACGCACTCACTATACAAAGTAAAGTGAAAAGAAAGTATCTATGGCAGAGTGTTCAGAAAAACTAGGCTGTATCGAAAGCGCAATCAGCATCCTTGGTACCAAATGGACCGGACTTATTATTCGCGAGCTCGCCGGTGAACAACAGCGGTTTTGTCAGCTGGAGCGCTCACTTCCCCGTCTCAATCCGCGAACACTCTCAAAACGACTTAATGAACTCGAGTCCGCTGATATCATCCGCCACTCTCAAGCAACTGGTTGCTATACACTGACCGAAAAAGGCACTGATCTACTCCCAATACTACGCAAAATGGCCGAATGGGGCGATAAACATCCCCGTCCGGCTCATTGGAACGTCGCGTAACTGAATTTACGATTTCTTTTTGTCGATGCGGTCAAGCTTCGCACCGTGGATAATCAGGTAGATAACTAATGCGGTCGCAAACAAAGTGATGAGCGACGAGACAACCGCGCCCCAGCCAAATGTCGCCGTGCGGTCATTGACCGTGACGACCCATGTCGCCGCCACAAGTCCTTCCTGAGAGCCGACTAGCAGATTGATAACAGGGTTGATAAACCCCTCTACAATCGCTTTGACACTCGCACCAGCCGCAGCACCAATAGCTAGACCAACCGCCAAACCAATGACTCCTTGTTGGCGAATAAAATTAAGAAATCCTTCCGCGTGACCACCCCCGACTGCGAGCGTCTTAGCTCTGACGGCTTCAGCTTTGGCTCGTGCCGCTTCGGCAGTTGCTTTATTAGCTTCACGTCTTGCAGTGGCTGCTTCTTGGGCAGCGGTTTTTTTATTCGCCATGATTATATCTCCTTAACTATTGGTTGAATTGTTGTAAGTATACGAAGAGGTGGAGCTATTCGCAAGAATAGCAGTTTTTTATAAAGTACTTAAGAATATAATATAATGCCCTGCCGGGCAGGTAATCTATCTTTTGTCATGCCAAAAGATACAAAAGCGTTTGACGCGACCCAAACCACTTGAAGCTCACTTACTCATTTCTTACGGTGGCTGCGGGACTCCCGTTGGTCGGTCTGCTTCCATTATTCTAATGGCTTGAAGCAGACAGTCCTCGCCAACTATTCCGTAAGAAATAAGCTAGCTCGCTCAGGTGGTTTGAGAGCGTCGTTTAATCGCAGTAGTCGCAAGGCTGCAGAATCACAAAGCTTACAAGGTTGCGCTAGCGCCAGACACCACTCGCAGTTTTCAATAGAATCAAGCGGAGTGCAGGCCTAAGGGCCGTAACGTTCTGTTGAAAGCTGCGAGTGGTGGATGGGGTTAAGGTAGCCTAGGCAGTATAGACGACGAGAGACTGTAGTGTTGATGGTGTAGTCTAGTGATCAGTCTATCGCTAAATAACAGAGTTAAATCGGCGGACTTATATAAGTGCTTATATAATTTTTACTCATTAAAAGTGACGTGATTGAAGATGTAGTCCACTACTTGAGACTCAGATATTTCATCGGTAATAATGTGTTCATTATCTATACCTAAATAATCTTTATCTTTCCACCATTCGCGCATTTCTTTTTCGCCAAACTCATGTGCATTGGACTTCGTCGCATGACGCTTAAGTGTCTCCCCAAAAGAAATATCAAAATAAAATGCATAAACATCACTAAAGTTATCGATTAATCGCTCGAGCATCTCCGAATATTTCTTGTTACTCAATATACCTTCTAAAATGACATCGTAGCCAATTTCCTGACCATACATCGCTAATCTGTATATGAGCTCGATCGAAGGATTATTAGCTTTATCTTCGGACTTGAGCATATCCCGCCGTACCACATCTTGTGGCACAAGCATTGTTCCACGGCCCATCTTAGCTTGGAGACGCTTCGCGGTTATAGATTTACCACTTCCAGAATTGCCTCTTAAAATGATTAACTTTCCCATAGCTGATCCCTACAGTTTATCCGGCGCATGAATGCCAAGCACTGTCAGCCCACGGGCCAACGTATCAGCATACAACGCGACGAGCGTCAGTCTGATATCTTGTCGAGGATCATCGATCACACGGTTTTTCTCGTAAAATCTATTAAACACTTGGGCGAGTTCGTACAAATAACTGCAGATGCTATGAGGCGCGAGGTCTTCAGCCGCACGCTCGATGATGTTTGGGTACTCGGATATTTTAGCAAGTAATGCCCGCTCAGCGGGGTCGTATTGCGGTAACTCAATGTCGGCCAGCTCGGCTTTGGCGAGAATCGAGCGAGCGCGGGCGTGAGCATACTGCAGATATGGCCCTGAGTTACCTTGGATACTAACTGAATCTTCGACGTCGAACACAACATCACTACCAACCCTGACTTTCAAAAATTGGTAGCGTAGGGCTCCGGCGATAACTTCATCGATTGGTTCGCCACCACGGGCTTTTATAGCCTCCGACATCTGATCAAACAACCAGCTGACTTCGAGAACATCACCGGTTCGAGAGCTCATTTTGCCAGTGGAAAGCTTGACGGTACCGGTTGAAATATTGTGTGTCACACCAGTAAGCTCAGGTAGGCATTGTTCGGCAGCAGCGATCACACCCTTAAAGTAATCGCCTTGGGCTGCATCAGTTACAATATAGCTTTTATCAGCATGATAATCTTCGTGCTTGAGCGTCATCAGACCAAGGTCGCGAGCTCCATAGAGCCCAAGTCCTCGTGATGTAACATAGGCGTTATCAAAACTGCCGTGTTTACTGCCTTCAAATATCAGCGCCCCATTACTTTCCTGGAATACATCAGGCACATTGGCTTTTACGATTGGTACGCCCTTTTCATCTGACTGGCTTTCAAGATATCTTTTTTCAATCGGTTGGTTGCCGAGACGAGCCACCAAACTATCTATTTCCACGAAGCTCCAACCTTTGCAGATTTCATAAATCTGTTTGTATAACGGATCATCAAGCGTAAACGACTGCTTCGACAGCTCATCGATATCAGCTTTAGCCGTCTCATCATTTTTATACGCATTTGAGCCTTCAGCGTACATCCGACTCATGAATGTATTGTGTTCATCATCGGGAATAGTCACGAGTTTTGATATATCACCATCGACGTAGCTTAGCAAGCTATACATGCTCTTGCCGACATGCGCTCCAACATCGCCGTGATAGCTAACCCGGTGCACGGTCGCCCCACTAGCAGTCAGGAGATTCGCGATTGTATCACCGAGGATGGCGTTGAAAGCATGTCCGATATGCATGGCTTTAAATGGGTTTGGATTGTTCGTCTCGATGACCACGGTTTGTCCACGTCGACTCAGACCTGGCATACGAGTCGCTTCAGCCCGAAGCGCGCTATCACTCAGCCATAGATTGATGAACCCAGGACCAGCCACTTCAACTGATTTGACCATATCAGTTGATTCTAATTTGCCAGCAATTTCCTCAGCAATCTCACGTGGATTCCGTCCTAACGGCTTCGACAACTGTAGCGAGACATTCGTCGCATAGTCACCAAATTGCGGCTCAGGTCGTGACACGACCGGCGTCACATCGACGCCATAGTCGCCCATCGCATCCTGAATAAGTTTTTGTATCATTTCCATATCTATGTAGTATATCAGAGGTGACTATTTGCGGGCAGCTTTGAGTAAACCGACAAAAAGTGGATGTGGCTTCATGGGTCGGGAGCGAAATTCTGGGTGGGCTTGGGTGGCAAGGAAATACGGGTGGCCGGGGGCTTCGACGAATTCAACTAGTTTTTTGTTCGGTGAGTAGCCCGTTATCTCTAAACCGCCGGCTTTGATAGCCTCTAGGTGGTGTTGATTGACCTCGTAGCGATGACGGTGTCGCTCGGTGACGGTCTCTAGGCCGTATATTTCAGCTACTTTTGAGCCTGGTGTTAGTTTCGCTGGGTAGTCACCAAGCCGAAGGGTCCCGCCAGTTGATTCTAGGCCCGATTGGCCGTCCATGATGTAGACGACTGGCGCGGTGGTTTCTTGGTCGAATTCCGAGCTATGGGCGTCTTTGAGACCAGCTTTACGAGCTGAGGCAATGACGGCAACTTGGAGACCTAGACAGAGACCGAGGTATGGTTTTTTATTATCAAGCGCATACGATGCAGCCGAAATCTTACCTTCAACGCCTCGTGCGCCGAATCCACCGGGTACCAATAGCCCATCGACGCTAGCGAAATCTTCATCAGTTGCCTCTTCGGCGTTGATCCATGTAATAGTTAGATCAGTATTTTCACTCCAAGCAGCGGCTTTGAGTGATTCAAGCACAGAGATATAGGTATCTTCATTATCCATGTATTTTGCGACTAGGCCGATAGTCGCGCTATATTTTTTCTTAGCTTTTTGCGAAGCAACTAATTGTTCCCAATCTGCTAAATTCGGCTCAGTGTTTACGCCGGTGAAATCATTCAGGATAGTAGCTAATCCGCTACCCGCCACAATTTCTGGAATCCGAAACACACTGTCGACATTTGGCATCATCAGGACACCTTCTTCACGAACACCACCAAACAGGGCGATTTTCTTAGCAATACTAGCGGGAGCTTTTTCGTCAGTTCGGACGATGACCGCATCTGGTACGATGCCAAATCCGCGCAGGTCATTGAGCGCATTTTGGGCTGGCTTTGATTTAAATTCTTTGCTTGTGCTGATAAATGGTACGTAGACGACATGGACATACATACAGTTGTCTCGCCCGGCGGTCATGGCAAATTCACGGATGGCCTCGATGAAACTCAGCCCTTCGTAGTCCCCTACCGTTCCGCCGATTTCGACGATATGAACATCTGAGTCTCCAGCGGCTTTTTTTATAGCTTTTTGGATAGCCTGGGTTAGATGCGGCACCAACTGAACGGTCTTACCGCCAAATTTGCCAGCCCGCTCATCGAGGATTAGTTGCTGCATCAATTTACCGGATAGCGTGGCGTTTTTTTGCGTCAGCTCGATATCGAGAAACCGCTCATAATGCCCCAGGTCGAGATCAGTCTCAGCACCATCTTTAGTCACGTAGCATTCGCCGTGCTCTGCAGGATTAAGTAATCCGGCATCGACATTGAGATATGGATCGCATTTTTGGATTGAAACGGATAGGCCTTGAGACTTCAAAACGGCGCCAATGCTTGCCGCCGTAATGCCTTTGCCAACTCCAGAGAGTACGCCCCCCGTCACAAATATGTATTTCGGTGCATGAGGGGTCTTCATGTAGATATATTGTACCCCAACAGTTAGGTTTAGACCACATACTTGTATTATATGTAAAAAGTGCTACAGTATGAAATAGAAGACAGATTCCGCACCTTTACGAGACAGGAGACCAAGATGTATGGCACCATAGCCCTCACTCTCGGCGCGAGCACAATACCCATGGCATATTTCATGCCGGAAAAGGCCGCACGGCTGGGTTCAATCGTGTTCAGCGCCGTGTTTTTCTTTTTTATCGGTAGCCTGATCGCTGTGCTACCTGATAACCTTGTGGATTCACAGCAAGTCATGGCCGTGACTGCAGTGAGCTGTTCGCTCTTTTTGGCAGCTAGTCTACTGATTACTATCGTGAGTGCCATTGCCCAGATGCGCAAGCCAGAGCCTTTGTCCATTGAGGTCCGCGAGAAGCATTATCCAAGCACAAAGCTTCTACCGCGCGCGGTCGCCCCCCGACCAGTAACCAGTCTGGATACCTACACCCTGATAGATCCCGATGCTTCGACAATTCGTGTCGGTGACATCGACTCAAATAGTCTAAACCGCTTCAGAATCAATTGCGAAATGGCTATTGCAGATGACATACCCAGGATCCGCGTTGAGGTTGAAAGCAGTGGCGGGATGACACTCTCTGCTTTAGCAATGTTCGATTACATCAGAGAGCTCTCAAAATCACATGATGTGTATGTTTGCGTCACGGGCATGTGCTATTCCGCAGCTATATTGGTTTTAGCCGCCGTACCCATCGAGAAGCGACTGTGTAACGCCAATGCCCGCTTCATGCTGCACACATCCTCAGGACAGTCACCCGCAGAAGTGCAAGCGATGAACACTAAGACCACCGACCATATCGTCGCAAACAGTTACATTAGCAGAAATGATCTCCACCACCTCATGAAAGACGGTCGCAATTGCTTCTTTGATGCTCCTGAGGCTTTGAGACTCGGTCTCGTCGGTAAAGTCGCCTGATCTTCACCCAGCCCCTTGACTTGAGCCCCTGCTCGTCAGGGGCTTTTGTCATTTATAACGCTACACGAAACATTGGTCGATAGGTTTCGACTTTATCTGAGGAAACAATTCTTTGGCTCGATCATTGGTCACGATCATAGGATTTGCCAGGGATTCGACCATCATGCGCCCAACTCGGGCATGTGGCTTGGGCGTAAACATATCAAGCCAGTGAGAAGCGATAAAGACTGGTACGAATGGCACGTGAACATAGAGCGTACGAGTGCCTTTCCAGGTGGCGTAGCTACGCATTAATTTCTCGTAGGTCATGGATTCTGGGCCACCTATCTCGACGACCTCATCATTATCTGAGCTGAGACTGAGTGCTGCTACCAGATAATCCGTCGCATCATTAAGCCCAATTGGCTGTGTCAATGTCTTTGCCCAGGTTGGCAGCCCCATGACCGGTAATTTCTCAACCAGTCGAGCAATGATATCATACGAAACGCTTCCCTTGCCGACTACCATTGAGGCCCGGAATTCTATGACCTGTGCATCGGATTTTCGTAAAATATCACCAGTTTTATGTCGACTCGCGAGGTGTTTGGAGAGCTGCTCTTTGTCGTTGCCGAGGCCACCGAGGAAAATAATCTTTTTGACGGACGTATTCTTACAAGCTTCGATGAGTGATTCAGCAGCTCGTGACTCGGCTTCAGCAAAATCATATTTTTTCTGCGCCATCATATGCACGAGGTAATAGACCGCATCGCAATCCACTAAACGCTCATGTAACTGCGCTGTATCAAATACATCGGTATTGTGCGGAGTGACGCGATCACTCTTATAGTCTATCTTTTCAACATTAAGTGATAACGAGGCTAACTCATGTGGAGTCTCAGTGATTAGTTTCGCAATCAGGTGGTGTCCAACGTATCCGCTGCCGCCAATAATTGCTAGTTTCATATGTCTATTTTAACCTTTTACACAATTATAAAATAGTCGTTCTGCTGGCACAAAATTATCTCGATAGGTTTTGCCCGAGACAGGATCAAGTGTCTCGTATCCCTCAACATCAATTGGCTGACGCGAATAGGCCATGACATAATTTCCACGTGCGCCACCTTTACTTGAGCTACTAAATATAGCGTTTTCGAAATGTTGGCGATACAGACCATCAGCGGCGGCGAATATTGGTCGACAATTCTTGCTCAGTCCTGCCACCAAGTTTACCGCCACAACCCCATTATCAGTCACAATTTTATCAAGCGCTCTACCAAATTCTTCCGTCATTAAACTAGCCGGTATTTCAGTATCGCCGTAGACATCTACCACGATAAAGTCGTATGACTCATCAGTCTGCTCGACATAAGTACGGGCATCTTGAGCAATACTAGTTACGCTATCCGGAGCAGTATAGCGAAAATATTTTTTAGAAATCTCTTCTAGTGCTGGATCTATTTCGACGGCATCAATAGTCGCATCGGGATACTTGTCGGCAAAATACTGTGGCAGTGTATATGCGCCACCACCAAGCACAAGAATCCGCTCAGGATCCGTTTCCTGGGCGATCTGAGCGATAGCATTGGTGTACCAAAACACAAGCTCACGGGGATAGTTATCATATACTGCTGACTGGATACCAGTCGGGCCTGTCGTGAGATAGGTGGCTTGTCGGCCATTAAATTGACCAGTTCCTATCGTGTAGTGTGAGCTTGGTGTGTCGATAGCGATAACATCCTGAGTGGTGGTAGCTGACCCAAACAAAAGTAAAAGTGCCGAAGCGGCAATACGCTGAGCTATATACATTTTCGGTACAAACAGCCAGCTAATAGCAACAAGCAGCACAACCATAATAGTGAGCGACTCTTGTAGCCCAACATAGCCAAACAAAATAAATCCCGTGACGAATGTACCCACGATGCCACCCACAGAATTAGTCGCACTCAAACTAGCCACTGACTGACCTGAGTCGGCCAATGAGGTTAGTTTTAGCTTTACCAGATATGGACTGATAGCTCCGAGCACAAAACTTGCTGG
>Ga0209309_10000724_pt1 | contig 36757 bp, 66 predicted proteins | sample COGITO_mtgs_1204_2_FD_184807 | JGI IMG/M metagenome (GOLD analysis project Ga0209309, IMG submission 184807) | Pelagic marine microbial communities from North Sea - COGITO_mtgs_120412 (SPAdes) (version 2) | ecosystem: Environmental > Aquatic > Marine > Epipelagic ... | reverse complement strand
ACTCATTACCATTGACATGGTATAAAAAACCATCTTCCAAAGTCATTTCACTAACTTCATCATCAGTTAAGCCTAAGTGAGATTGTAAAGCTCTAACTTTTTCAGCTTCAATTTGGTCAACGTCAACGTCTTTTTTATTTGTTTTATTAGTTTCTAATTGCATCTTATTTACCTTTCTTTTAGTTGTTTTTTTGTATATAAATTAAACTTAATCAATTATTAATAGCTTGTCAATAGCTTGTCAATAGTTAATTTAAAAATAATTATATGAATAATATTAAATTTACAAATGAAGTTTTAAACAAGATTTATAGTGAACTGGCCATTGGTAACGGTATAAAAACAATTCTAAAAGATTTGAATTTAAGCTGGGAAGGTTTCAGGAAATTATGCCACAAAAAGCCCAAAGTCAGAGAGGAATATGAACTGGCGAAACAGGACGGCGTTGATTATCTATTAAGTGAAAGTCAATCAGAATTAAAGAATATGATTGAAGACTTTAAAGCTAATGGCAAGGGTGACCTTGCAACATCTCATTTACTTAAAGAAGCTGTTGCATTAACTAAATGGAAAGCTTCTAAATTGTTACCAAAATACAATGACAATGCACAAAAAATTAGCTTAGCAAATGCTGACGGCCAACCGCTAGTTGTTAAATGGTCTAAGGACTAATCAATAATAAATCAATTAAATCAATATTAATTCTTTATGCTTTTAAATAAGTATAGAAATTCTTTGAACTTTCTAATGAATAGTTGCCTATACTCTATATAGGCCAAAAAAAAATAAAATCTAAGTGAGCTTATGCCTACTTGATTAATAATCACTTGCTAAGATGTACCGCTAATAGATGATTATCAGTAATAACTAAAAATTGAGTATTAAAAAGCTATAAAAAAAGCTAGGGGGGTCAAAAAAGGCGGTCACCTGATTTAAAAATTTGCCTTGCGTTAATAACGTTAGGAGGTATACACAGTTAAACAAGAAGCCGCCAATGTTAGATAAAGATAAATTCAAAATAAATGCTATTGTTGTTGTTTCAGAAACAAGTAATTCTGTAATAATACATTTTGATGGTTTCGAAAACTTAGATGACGCTAGGGATTTTAGTGAATATATGGTAGAAGAATTAGGAATTACTCCATTAAATTATCCTTTCAATCAAACTATTCATTAGGGGGGGTTTATTTTAAAATGAAACAAATTGTCATTCCATATAAGCCAAGAGAATTACAAAATTTTTTGCATAAAAAAATTGATAAGCACCGATTTAGTGTGCTTGTTTTGCACAGGAGAGCTGGAAAGACAGTAATGATGATTAATCACATGATTAAAGCAGCACTTACTTGTTCTTTGCCAAACCCAAGATACGCATTCATAAGTCCTACATTTAAACAGGGTAAATCTACAGCATGGGACTACATAAAACAATTTGCTGGAAAAATTCCTGGAACTAAATTTAATGAATCAGAATTAAGATGTGATCTTTTAAATGGTGCAAGGATTACAATTCTTGGAGCTGAAAACGATCAAGCCTTAAGAGGTATATTTTTAGATGGATGTGTTTTTGACGAAACTCAGTCTATCAAACCAACAATCTTTCCTGAGGTTATAAGACCTGCATTGGCAGACCGAAAGGGTTGGTGTGTATTTATAGGAACTCCAAAAGGAAGAAATTATTTTTTTCAATTATATCAGGAAGCTAAACAAAATAAAAATTGGTATGCAGGATTATACAAATCATCTCAAACTAATATTTTAGATCCAGAGGAATTGGAAGCTGCAAGACAAATGATGTCAGAAGACTTATATGAACAAGAATTTGAATGTTCATTTCAAGCAGCAATTACTGGATCATATTATGGTGCTATTATTGAGGAATTAGAAAAAACAGGAAAAGTAACAGATGTTCCTTATGATCCTAATTTAAAAACAGAAACATGGTGGGATTTAGGTCTTAAAGATTCTACAGCAATATGGTTTGTCCAAAAGCATGGAGATGAAATTAGAGTTATTGATTATGAAGAATCATCAGGAGAGGGTCTTGACTTCTATGCTGATCTATTGGAAAGCAAACCTTATAAATATGATAGACATATAGCTCCACATGATATAAAAGTTAGAGAATTAGGAGCATTTGGAAAATCAAGATTGGAATCTGCTTTAGAGCTTGGTATCTCTTTTGATATTGCACCTAAACTTTCTATTGAAGATGGAATTGAATCCGTTAGAAAGGCTTTGCCAAATTGTTACTTTGATAAGAAAAATACTTACAAAGGATTTGAGGCATTAAAAGCATACCAAAAAAAGTGGGATGATAAGAATCAATGTTTTAAAAACAGACCGATTCATAATTTTGCAAGTCACCCTTCTGATGCTTTTAGATATGGATGTACTTTTGTTGGTGGTAAAATGACTGACTGGAAAAAAGAAGTTTATGTTAACACAAATTATATAATTTAATATGAAGAAAAAAAAAAAAGAATCCGATTTTAAATTACAATCATTACTTGGAAATCAAATAGAAAATGCTTTAGGTTTTTTAGGTGGTCAACTTTCAGAATCAAGAAGAAAATCTTTAGAATATTATTTAGGTGAAAAACTTGGAACAGAAATAGATGGTCGTTCACAAGTGGTATCAACTGATGTATCTGATACGATTGAAAGTATCTTACCAAATTTATTAAGAGTATTTACAGCAAGTGATAAGGTAGTTAGATGTGAACCTGTTACAGGTGAAGATGTGCCTATGGCAGAACAAGCTACAGCTTATTTAAATCATGTCTTTTACAAAGACAATAATGGTTTTCAATTATTATATAATTTCTTCAAAGATGCTTTAATTGAAAAGAATGGTTTCTTAAAAATTTATTGGGATGATAATGAAACAGTAGAATATGAAACTTATGAAAATTTATCTTTGGAAGACAAGGAAGCTTTAGAAGATAGCAAAGATGAAATAGAGTTTATTGAAGAAGAAGAAATTGAAGATGAAGCTGCTAAACAAGAATTTGAAAAAGTAGTCGCTGAATATGAAGCTCAAGGAAATCCTGCAATTGAAAATATGCAAGTTCCAAAATTTACTTTATATAATTGCAGAATTAAAAGAACTAAAAGAACAGGTAAAGTAAAAATTGAAAGTGTTCCACCTGAAGAATTTTTAATTGATAGAAACGCAAAGACAATTGAAGAAGCTGATTTTGTTGCACATAAAGTTTTAGTAACAAGGTCAGATTTAATTTCTATGGGTTATCCAGAAGATGAAGTTAAAGATTTACCTAAATCAGAATTAGATATTTACAACAACGAAGAAATTACAAGACAAAGAGATATAGATGAATATCCAGTTGATAATGCAACAGATGAATCTACAGAAAAAGTTTTAATTTATGAATGCTATGTTAAATACGATTATGATGGAGATGGTATTGCAGAACTTAGAAAAATTGTTTCTGCTGGAGATGACGGTTCTACAATTTTAGAAAATATGCCTTGTGATAGTGTTCCGTTTGTAACAGTTACTCCTATTCCAATGCCACACAGATTTTATGGAAGATCAGTTTCAGAGTTAGTTGAGGATGTTCAGTTAATGAAGTCAACTGTAATGCGTCAGTTGTTAGACAATATGTATTTAACTAACAACAACAGAGTTGCGATCATGGATGGTATGGTAAACATGGATGATCTTTTAACAACTAGACCAGGTGGAGTAGTAAGAACTAAGCAACCACCAAATCAAGTTATGCAACCTTTACAAGCTCAACCAATTTCACAACAAGCTTTTCCTTTATTAAATTATTTAGATACAGTTAGAGAAGCAAGAACTGGTGTAACAAAGTCTTCTCAAGGATTAGATGCAGATAGTTTAAATTCTAAAACTGCAACAGGTGTAAATGCGTTGATGACGCAAACACAAATGAGATCAGAATTGATAGCAAGAGTCTTTGCAGAAACAGGAGTTAAAGATTTATTTAGAAAAATATTTGAACTAATGGTTAAGTATCAAGATAAAGAAAAAATTATTATGCTTAACAACCAATACATTCCTATTAAACCAACAGAATGGAAAGATAGATTTAATATTTCAATCGTTGTAGGACTTGGAACTGGTTCTAAAGAACAACAAACAATTATGTTAAACAGTATTCTTGAAAGACAAATACAAGCTTTCCAATTACAAGGCGGAAAAGAAATGCCAATGGTAACATTAAAGAATATCTATAATACTTTAAGCAAAGTTGTTGAGAACGCAGGACTTAAAAATGTAGAAAGTTATTTTGTTGATCCTGATATTGGTAAACAAATGATGCCACCACCACAACCACCTGAACCATCTCCTATTGAGAAGATAGAATTTACTAGAATTGATGCTGAGAATAAGAGAAAAATTGCTGATATTGAATTACAATACAAAGAATTAGAACAAAAAACTCAAGCTATGACTTTAGATTTTGAAGCAAAAGTAAAAGAAATGGCTTTAAAATATAATACACAGATTGATACAGCAAAAATTAAAGCAGATGCTGATTTAGACAAAATTATGATTGCCGAAGAAGGTAAAATTCTTGACCAAGCAACAAAATCGGCTAATATGTTTCAAAAACAAGTACAAGGATTAAATGCAAATCAAAGACCAGGCGGACAGGGCGGTGGAAATCAGCCGATCCAACGAAGCCAAACAAATATTGGAGAGTAAACTTTTTCAAGAGAGTATAGAAGCTCTTAAAAAAATTTATTCTGAAGCACTTCTTGAAAAAACAGGTGCTAAAGAAAGTGATACCAGAGAAAAACTTTGGATTGCTTATAATGTTGTAGGTAAAGTGGAACAACACTTACATACAATTATTGAAACTGGAAAACTTGCAGCTAGACAGCTTGAGGATTTTAGGAAACAACAGAATAACACAAAATTTTAACCACAATGGTTAGAATAAGCCAAGTCGCAAGACAGCTTAACATAGGAGGACTAAATGTCTGACGGAAACCCATTACTGAACAATGCTTCAGTACAAGGTGCTGCAAAATCTATTGAAGGTTTAATGGACTCTAAAGGAGTTATCAAAAAAACTGAAGTAGAAGCAACACCAGTTGAACCAAAAGAAACTGTAAAAGCAGAATCTGAAGTTGAACAACAACCTGAAACTCAACCAGAAGAAATTTTGGAAGTTTCTGATGAAGAACAAGCATCAGAAGATGAAAATGCAATTGAAGAACAAGAAACTGATCTACACCAGGTTATTATAAATGGTGAAAAGATTGATGTTGACCTTGACGAATTAAAAGCAGGTTATCAAAAAGATGCCGACTACAGACGAAAAACCGAAGAAATAGCAATTGAAAAAAGAGAGCTAAAATCTGCGGAAGATCGTTTGAAAAATCAGTATTCGACAAAGATCGACAATTTAAATTCATTAGTTGCGACTTTAAATGCTGAGATTAACAATGATATGAATTCTAAGGAGCTTGATGCTCTTTGGGATGAAGATCCAACTGAAGCTGCTAGAGTTGATCGTAAGATTCAGAAACGAAAACAAACGATACAACAAGCACAGCAAAAACTGAGAGATCATCAAAATTCTCAGTTCCAGGAAATATTAAGAGAAGAACAAAAAAAACTTCATTTAAAACATCCTGAACTTGCTGATCCAATTAAAGGTACTTCAGTAAAGTCAAATATTATGAATTATTTAAGTTCTAAAGGATTCTCAAATGAGGATGTTGCAAGAATTTATGATTCAAGATATTTTGATGTGATTATGGATGGAATGAAAGCTAATGCGACTAAACCCAATTTAGTAAGTAAAAAAGTTAAACCATCTAAATTTGTTAAGTCTGGCGTTAAAAGCACTAAAGAAGATATGGATGGTCAATCTAGGTTGAATAAGATTAAAACGTTAAGGAAGTCTGGAAGCACAAAAGATGCAACAGAATTACTGATGCGTTATCTATAAACAATAACCTAACGGAGAAAAAAAATGGCTACATATCAAACGTACCAAACAGTCGGAATAAGAGAAGATCTAGCGGACATTATCTATAACATAAGTCCTACAGAAACTCCATTTATGTCTGGCGTTGCAAAAAATAAAGCAACAAACACTACACACCAATGGCAAACAGATGCATTAGCTGATGTTGCTGCTAACGCTGCAGTTGAGGGAGATGACATTGCTTATGAAACTCTTGCTGCAACTTCAAAAGAAACTAACTACACTCAAATTTCTACTAAAGGAATTCAAGTATCAGGAACTAATGATGCTGTAACTTCTGCTGGAAGAAATAATGAGTTAGCTTACCAAGTAGCTAAAGCTGCGAAAGAATTAAAAAGAGATATGGAAACTGCTCTTTTATCTAACGTTGCAAAAGCAGCTGGTGACGCTACAACTGCTAGAACTTTAGGTGGAGTCCAAACTTGGATCGAAACTAACGTTGACGCAGGTGCTGGTGGATCTGGTGCTGGTAACGGTGCTGCTAGAGTAGATGGTACTCAAAGAGCTTTTACTGAAGATCAGTTAAAAGGTGTTTTGAGAGATTGTTATAATCAAGGCGGAAACCCTAACATGATTATGGTTGGTGCTTTCAATAAACAAAAACTATCAGGCTTTACTGGTGGATCTACAAGATTTGACGCTGCTGAAGATAGAAGATTAATTACTTCTATTGATGTATATGAGTCAGATTTCGGAACTATGCAAGTAGCTCCAAACAGATTCATTAGAGGTGCTAATGGTACTGCTGCAAAAGTAGGTCAAGATGCTCTTATCTTAGAGATGGATTACTTTGCAGTTTCTTTCCTAAGAGATTTCTCTCTACAAACTCCTGCACAAACTAAAGATGCAGATCAGAGATTTATGGTAGCTGAGTACACTCTTGAGTCAAGAAATGAAAAATCAAGTGGAATGGTAACAGACCTAACTACTTCATAATAAATACTTTTGGTGGGGGAGAAATCCCCCATCATATTAAACTAACAATTTTGTTTGGTCTTTGAAGTCAATGACGGAACGAAGCAAATAAAGGATAAAAACATGAGAACACTAAACGACTATTTTATAACAGCTGAAATTGAAGATGTTTCAACTGCTTCATCAACTTTTGTTGCAATACCTGATGGCGGAAAAATTGTAAAAATTTTAACTGCTAATCAAGCAACTATTACAGGAACTGCCGCACTTTCTTTTGAAATCGGTGGTACAGCAGTTACAGGTGGTGGAATATCTATCGTAGCTTCTGGCTCTGCTGGTGCTATTGATACAGCTGCACCAACTGGAAATAATACTGTTGTTGAAGGTGGATCTATCGAAATGATTACAGACGGTGGATCTTCTAATACTTCAAAAGCAGTTGTAACTTTTGTAATAAGAAGATAATAACATTTGGGGGATCTTGCCTAGCGGTATTTCCCCCATAATTAATTAGGAGAAAAACTATGAGTTTTAATTACGGATTAAGACCTACTACACATCAAAGCTTAACAACTTCAGGTTCATCTGTAGCATCTGCTGCATTTGGTTCTCAAACTGAATATGTAAGAATAGCAACACCTGCTGACATTCATATTTTATTTGGTTCTGCACCAACTGCTTCAGCTACTGCTGGATCTGCAAGTATATTTGTTCCTGCTGACCAACCTGAAATTTTTAAAGTTTCACCTGGTGAAAAAGTTGCTGTGATAGGTACTGCTGAAGTTTCAGTTACTGAAATGTCTGGCTAATATGGCTAAACAAAAGTTCACTCATTTTGTTCCAAGAGCTAAACCACCTAAAAGACCTGGTAAGCATAAAAAATCTCAGAACAAATCAGAGAAAAGACAAAAAAGACAAACAAGATATAAAGGTCAAGGCAGATGAAAAAAGATATAATTTTAGACGGATTGCAAAAAACAACTTACATGAAAGATGACATGGAAGGTAAAATTGCAGTTAAAGAAGAAGTTAATATTGATTCACACCTAAAACACAATAAAGAATTATTAAATTTGAATGATGGCTATTCTAAATCAAGAGATTTGAAAAGAGTAGCCAGTATTCCAACTATTGCTTTAAGTGTGTGGGCAAATGAGTATAATGGTGATAGTAATTGGTTTGCACTTCCACCAGAAGTTCAAAAAAAAATATTAAAACAAAAATTAAATAGCAGCGAATTTAGATATTTTAAAACTGCTGAAGGAAAATTATAATGGCATTAAATAACTATACGGATTTACAAGCATCATTAGCAAATTGGTTAAACAGAACAGATTTAACAAATGAAATTTCTCAAGATTTTATTGTCTTGGCAGAAAAAGATTTTAACTCTAAATTAAGAATTAGAAAAATGATAGATCAAACAACTATCACTCTTAATGGTGAAACATCACCTTTACCATCTGATTTTTTACAAGTAAGAGATATGTATATTTTAAATGGTGGAACTAAATATGCTTTAACTTATTTAACTCCAGCTCAAATGGATCAAATTAAAGGTGGTTCAACTTCTGGACAACCATCAAGCTATACAATCTTAGGAGATAATATTAGATTTGCTCCTATCCCTGATAGTGATTACACACTTTATTTAAATTATTATAAACAGTTTCCTGGATTATCATCAACAAATTCAACTAATTATATTTTAACAAATCATCCAGCAATTTATTTATATGGTTCATTATATCATGCTTCAAATTTTTTAGGTGGTATTGAACCTAATCAAGCTGGGCAATGGGAAAAAATGTATCAAACAGCTCTTGAAAGACTTGAGAGAAATGATAGAGAAGATGCTTATGGAAATGCTCCATTGCAACAACAATCAGATGTAACAGTAGCAGGTGCATTTAATGATAAAAATTATTATGCTACAAATAATAACGGTTAAGGAATATTAATGCAAATACCTTTTGGAGAATGGTTGCCTGACCAACCAGAACATAATAATCCTGGAGCTAACGTTGCTAACAATGTTTATTACGCATTAAATTCTTATAAAAGATTTCCTTCATTAGTAAATTATTCTACAAATAGTACAGTATCAGATTCAAGAGGAGCAAGTTCTTTTAGAGATAACTCTAATAACGTTTATAATTTTGTAGCAACAAATACAAATATATATGAATTAACAGGTGGTGGATTTGTTTCAAGAGCATCTGGATTTACAGGTGGTGATACAGATTTTTGGACATTTACTCAATTCGGTAATTATGTCATAGCAAGTAACGGTATTGATGTTCCTCAATATTATTTAATGGGTACATCTACAAATTTTGCAGCCTTTACTTCAATAGCTGCAAACGTTCCAACTTTTAAAACATCAGGTGTTATTAGAGATTTTTTAATTACAGGAAATTTATCAACAGGATCAAATAGAATACAATGGTCAGGAATAAATGATGTTTCTGAATGGACTCCTGGAACAAAACAATCAGACTTTCAAGATTTACCAGGATCAGGTGGGCAAATTGTTGGTATAACATCTGGAGAGATTTCTTATGTATTCAGACAAAACCAAATAATTCGTTTAGACTATGTTGGTGGTGCAACAGTATTTAGACTATCAGTAATCTCACCTAATAGAGGAGCTGTTTATGGAAGAACAATTTGCCAAGATAATAGAAGGGTATTTTTTTATAGTGATGATGGATTTTTTGAATTAAATGGAGATCAAGTTGTTTCAATAGGTGCTGAAAAAGTAAATAGATTTTTTGATATTGATTTAAACAAAGGTTTTAGCGATAGAATTTGTGCAGCAGTTGATCCCTTTAATCAATTAGCTATGTGGTTATATCCTTCAGCTTCAAACACATCTAATACTACTGGTATATGTGATAAAATTATTATTTATAACTATGCAACAAAAAAATGGTCAACTTCTGATGCTAATGCAAGTTCAATATTTCCTCAGTTTGTAGGAGCTTATACAGTAGAATTAATGGATCTTATTTCTGAAAACTTAGATCAAATTAATATTTCTTTAGATACGGCTTTTTGGAATGGTGGACAATTACTATTAGGTGCTATAGATAATAATTATAACGCAGCTATTTTTTCAGGAACTGAAAGCATAGGAGAGATAGAAACTACAGAATTAGAGTTGTATCCAGGACTAAGATCGTCTATAATAAGTGTAAGACCAATTGTAGATGCAGAAGCAACAGTTACAATTTCTACTAAAGATAAACTTGCAGATAATCCTACTGTTTCAACTGTATCAACTATGAATTCAACAGGTGTTAATCCAGTAAGACAATCTGGAAGATACGTTAAAGTAAATGTAAAAATTCCAAGTGGTGGTGCTTGGAAAGACGCACAAGGGGTTGACCTAATTGCGGCAAGAGCAGGATTAAGATAAATGACAGATAGAACTGATATTGATAATGTTAGATATTCTATGGAGACACAAGAATTTTTTCAAAGACAAATTGAAGAAGCAATTAATTCATTAATAAACGAAAAAAATCAAGAAAGTAATAAAGCATATTCTTGGTTTATAGGAGATTAAATTATGGCAGGTATAAAAAATTACTCAACAACACAAGCAAATAATTTAGATTTAAATGGTATAAGTGTTGCTGAAGGTATGCTTCCTTCAAATCTTAATAATGCAATTAGAGCATTAATGAAAAATACTAGAGAATGGTTTAATGATTCTCAATGGGTGGAATATGGGGATGGCGATAAAGCTTATGTAGCAACTTATGTTTCAGCTACTTCTTTTACAATTGATGGTGTTGATGTATCGGCAATTTATCATGAAGGCAGAAGAATTAAATTAACAGCTAGTACACCTGGAACAATTTATGGAACTATTTCTAGTTCATCATTTTCAACAAACACAACAATTAATGTAACTTGGGATAGTGGATCATTATCTAATGAAGTTATTTCAAATGTTTATATTGGTGCTTTATCAAAAACAAATAATTCTATTCCAACTGGTGTTATAGGAACTATTACTTTAGCAGATGGATCTGTTACTACTGCTAAACTTGCAGATGATGCTGTTACAGCAGACAAACTTGCAGATAGTAGTGTTTCAACAAATTCAATTATAAATGATAGCGTAACAACAAACAAATTAATAGATAGTGCAGTTACTACTGCTAAAATTAATGACAATTCTATAACGACAGTAAAAATTGTTGATGCAAATATAACTACAGCAAAAATAAATAATAGTGCAATTACTAATTCTAAATTAGGTGCAGATTCAGTAGATGGATCAAAAATTGCTGATAATAGTATTGATAGTGAACACTATGTTGATGGTTCTATAGATACTATTAGTATTGGAGATTCACAAATTACTTCTGCTAAAATTTTAGATGCAAATGTTACAACTGCTAAAATAGCAGATGATAATGTAACTACTGCAAAAATTGCAGATAATAATATAACAACTGCTAAGATTTTAGATTCTAATATTACAACTGCTAAAATAGGAGATTCGCAAGTTACTACTGCTAAGATAGCAGATGGTAATATATCTTCAGCTAAGATTGCAAGTGATGCAGTTACAGTTGATAAGATTGCAGATGCTGTTTTAATAACTTCTTCTGAGCAATCTGGAAGTACACCAGATGATAATACTATTTTTACAACTGCTGCTGCAAATAATAGATTTTACAATGTAGATAGTTCTGAAACAATTAATTCAGGTCAAGTTTGGTCAGATAGTGATTCTTACATTGCAACTACAGCTGCTATATCAAATAGAATTATTGATCTAGTAGATGATGTTGGAGGATTTGTTCCAATTCAAGATTACACAAAATTTCCTACAACTAATCCTGATCCTGCTGACGGAGCTGGAACAGTTGTATCTATTACAGACCTAACAGGATTTACTTATAATACAGGAACAGGAGTTTCTACAAATTCTACTACAACAGGAGCTACTGCTGTTACAATAACTGGAATACCTTCTAATATAGGTTCACCAATTACAGCAGCTTATGGTTTATTAGTTGAAACAACTTCTACATTAAATACTTATACTTTTGTAAGATTAGTTCCTATCGCAACAGAAGTTAATACAGTAGCATCAATATCAGGTGATGTTACAGCTGTTTCAAACAATACTACTAATATTAATAGTGTTGCTAACAATTCATCAAATATTAATACTGTAAGCTCTAACATATCAAATGTAAATGCAGTTGGTGGAGATATATCAAATGTTAATTTGGTAGCAGGTGATGCAACTGATATTGGAACTGTAGCTTCAGATTTAAGTGGATCAGATACTATTGGAACTGTTGCAACAAATATTACTAATGTTAATACCGTTGGTAATAATATTGCAAATGTGAACACAACTGCCGCTAATATTACTGGAGTAAATAGTTTTGCAGAAAGATATAGAGTAAGTAGTTCAGATCCAACAACAAGTTTAGATGAAGGAGATTTAAACTTTAATACTACTGATAATAATCTTAAATATTATGATGGAAGTTCTTGGGAAACTATAGCTCCTGGTCTTGCAAATGTTGTAGATGATACAACACCTCAATTAGGTGGTAATTTAGATTTAAATTCTCAAACTATTAATGGAACTGGAACAATTAATTTTACTGGTGCAGCTACAGCTACATCTTTTTCTGGTAATGGTGCATCATTAACAGATTTAAACGCTTCTAACTTAGGAACAGGTACAGTACCTGATGCAAGATTATCTTCATCAATTGTTACTTTGAATGATAGTCAAACTCTAACAAACAAAATAATTAATGCATCACAACTAGTTGATGGAAGTATCGCTACTGGAAAAGTAGCTGATGACGCAATCACATTAGCCAAAATGGCTTCAGGTACAGATGGAAATTTAATTTCATATGATACATCTGGAAACCCAGTTGCAGTAGCAACAGGTAGTGCAGGACAAGTTTTAACAAGTGCTGGTGCTGGTGCAGTACCTACTTTTGCAGACGCAGCAGGTGGTGGAACAGATTGGCAAACAGTTAAAACTACTGGTTTTACAGCAGTTGCAGGTGAAGGTTATTTTATAAATACAACATCTGGTGCTTTTACAATGACACTTCCAGCATCTCCTTCAATTGGAGATGAAGTATCTTTTATAGATTATGCAGGAACATTTGATTCTAATGCTTTAACAATTGGTAGAAATTCTCAACCTATTCAAGGTGCTGCATCTGATTTAACAGTTTCAGTAGAGAGAGCAGCTAACACTTTAGTATATGTTGATGGAACTCAAGGTTGGTTATTAAAAAATAAATAAGGAGATAAATTATGGCACATAAAACTAAACAATATTGCGTAGCTGAAAACTGGGGAAAAGGATTTATTGAACATAGTGAATCTAGAAAAATTAGTTTTTCAAGTTTTCCAGGTAATGTTTGGCAAGTACCAGCACATAACAAAAATGCAAATCTTTGGATTAGTAAAGTATTAGGTACACCAAAAACAGTAGCTGAAGCACAAGCAATTATTGATGCTGAAATTACTTTAGCACAAACTGTGTGGGACGCTTTATCTGAAGAAGAAAAAGCACAAAGTGAAAGACCTGCCGATATAATATTAACAGAATAAATAAGGATATAAATTATGACAACATACAAAGAAATAAAAGGAACAGGTGTTCAAAACTTTTCATCAGATCCAGCAAATCCTATTGAAGGTCAAGTTTGGTATAATACAACATCTGATACTTTAAAACTTTCAATTGGTCCTGAAATAAGTGCTTGGGCTACAGGTGGAAATTTAAATTTAGCTAGAGGAAGTACACCAGGATCAGCAGGATCAAATACAGCTGCTATTGTTATGGGTGGTTTTTCAGATGGGGCTTTAACTAATACAGAATCTTATAATGGAACTAGCTGGACAGAAGTAAATGATTTAAATATAGGAAGATCAAGTACAACAGGAACTGGAAGTCAAACAGCTGCATTAGTTATATCAGGAAATCCAACTCCAACAGGACAAACAGAATCTTGGAATGGAACTAACTGGACTGAAGTAGGTGATGTAAATACTACAAGAAACGTTGCTGCATCAGCTGGTACACCAACAGCAGCACTTTTTTTTGGAGGATCACCTGATTCAGTATTAACGGAATCTTATAATGGAACTAGTTGGAGTGAAGTTAATGATTTAAATGTAGGTAAAGAAAGAATAGCTGGATGTGGTACACAAACAGCAGCTTTAATTTTTGGTAATTTTAATTTAACAACAACTAATACAGAATCTTGGAATGGAACATCTTGGTCAGCAGCTAACCCTATGAATTCACCTAGAAATTATCTAGGAGGAGGAGGAATACAAACATCTGCTTTAGCCTTTGGAGGACAACCTGCACCTGCAAGAGGAACTTTTACAGAATCTTGGAATGGCACAAGTTGGAGTGAAGTTAATGATTTAAGTGTGGGGAGATCCCATTTAACAGGGACAGGTTTAAATAATGGTAATGCTTTAGCAGCACTTGGTGCATCTGTACCTGCTACATCTGAAGAATGGTCTGTTAGTGGTGGAACTCAAACAATATCAACAAGTTAATAACAGTTACTCTTAAAGTTTTTACATCTTGCAATATCTTTTAAATTCTCTATATATTTTTTAAACAAAAATGAAAAAAGACGTAAAAGATTTAATTCAAAAAGAGGAAACCCACTTAAATAATTTATTAGAACCTACTGACCTATCTGATTTTAAAGGTATGGTAGAAGAACTTAGAGATACTTGGACTAAAAAACAAGTATTTAGAACAGAAACTGAAGCAAGGTTTTCTGTACTTCAAGATAATAAATACCCTACTTTAGCTTCTAAATATTGGCAATGTGTTAGAGAACAATCATCATACTTAGATAATTTAATGACACTTTCTTTTGATTATAGAAGAAACGAAGCAAAAATTAAATGGTTAGAGAAAAAAATAGAATCTGAACAAGACGAATACAAATTAACTAAATATGAAATTGATTTAGATGAAGCTAGATTTGGTAAAGCGTCTATGGAAAAAATTGCTAAACATAGAATGAGAGAAATTAAAATGTGGTCTAAATTAAAGAAAGAATTTAATGACGGATCTTTTAATGATAAAGATGTTAATGCACATCAACTAGAATCTTATGGTAGAGAATATGCAGAGAAAGCAAAATGTTTAACTGAAAGTTCAACAGACGTTGATGTATTTAATACTCTAGGACAACTTCGATCTTTACAGAGGATTAAAAAATCTGGAGAGTTAAAATATGATAAGAAAGAATCAATAAGTTTTGAAAAAAAAACAAAATAATAAATTAATATTTTAATACTTAGTGTATTATGATTATAACTGAACCTAGATGGAAATCTTATGTAGTTGAAACAACTACTCCTGTCTTTACTCCTGAACAATGTCAAAAAATTATTGAAGCTGGAAGAAAACAACCAAGACAAGATGCACAAGTTGGCACAACTAAAAAAGATGGTGAAGTAGATACTAATACCAGAATTTCACATATCTCTTGGATTCCATTTAATAGTTTACAACCCATGTATAAAGAAATTGAAAAATTAATGTTGCAAACAAATGCAAATCATTTTGGTTTTGAAAATATGCAAATAACAGAACCTGCACAATATACAGAATATTCAGAAGGTGGTTTTTATGATTGGCACATAGATAATGACGTTAGTTTTGAAAACGAACCCCCTGTTAGAAAAATATCTATGACGTTAGCTTTATCACCTGACAATGAATTTGAAGGAGGTGGGTTAGAGTTAATGTCTGAAGGAAAGATAGCAAAACCTAAACAAGGTCATGCAATATTTTTTGCATCTTTTATTAGGCATAGAGCAATGACAGTTACTAAGGGTAATAGAAAATCATTAGTTATGTGGTTTGGAGGGACACCTTTTAGATAATGTTTAGAGAATTACATTTCCCAACACCTGTTTATATTGCAGATATAAAGCATCCAACTTTAAATCAAGAACTTGAGAAAGATATTATAGCTTGGTCTAATCAAGATAAAGGAATGGTAAGAACTAATGTTAAAGGTTGGCACTCACAAACAGATATGCATCAAAGACCTGAATATAAAAAATTAGTTGAGATGTTATATGAAGCACAAAGAACTATTTATAATCAAGAACATTTAGATTCAGAACCTGTACTAGGTAATATGTGGGCTAACATTAATCCACCAGGTGGAATGAATAGAGCTCATCAACATCCAAATTCTTTATGGTCAGGTGTTTATTATGTAAAAGCTCCAAAGAACTCTGGACTTTTAAAAATAGATGATCCAAGATCATCAGCTTCTATGTCTAGACCAAAACAAAAAGAAGGAGAAGTACCTGCAAGATTATATAGAGAAACACATTATGAACCTATTGCTGGAAGATTAATTATGTTCCCATCATGGTTGATGCATTGTGTTGATCCTAATGAATCAGATGATATAAGAATATCTGTGTCATTTAATTTTTTACAAAAAGCATTAATAGTATGACGTTTCAAACTAAAAAATACCAAGTAATTAAAAATGCTTTACCTTATGAACTAGCTAATTTTATATTTAATTATTTTTTACTTAAAAGAGATGCTGTTGATTTTATGTATCAAAACAACATACATTCACAATCTCCAATATTAGGTACTTGGACTGACGAACAAATACCCAATACTTATTCTTGTTATGGTGATTTTGTAATGGATACTTTACTTGTTAAGATGTTACCTGTTATGAAAGAACAAACAAATTTAGATTTAATACCAACATATTCATATGCTAGAGCTTATAAAAAAGGTGATGAACTTAAAAGACATAAAGATAGACCTTCTTGTGAAATATCATGCACCCTTAATTTAGGAGGTGATTTATGGGATATATTTATAGAAGGAACTAAAGTCTTGCTTGAAGTAGGAGATATGCTAATATATAGTGGTTGTGAACTTGAGCATTGGAGAGAACCTTTTGAAGGTAATATTTGTGGTCAAGTATTTTTACATTATAATCATGTAAATGGGGTATTTGGTAATAAAAACAAATTTGATGGCAGACCTATGTTAGGTATACCTAAATTTAATAAATAATAATGGCTAACGTATATAAAAACACAGGAATTAATTTAACAACAACTGCCAAAACAGATGTTTATACAGTACCCACAAACAGAACAACTATAATAAAAACTATACAGACTACCAATCATGGTGGATCTAATGTAGATACAATAGGCTATTTTTATGATAGTAGTGATACAACAGAATATGAAATAGCTCATCATACTTTAAGTTCTAAAGCTTCTATTAATTTTATTGATGGAACTTTAGTGTTAGAATCTGGTGATATACTTAGGTTAGAAGCTAGTACAGCAAATAGTATTTCAGGTGTGGTTAGTTATTTAGAAATATTTGACGAAAAGAGTGCTTAATTATATTATTGTGTTAATGTATTTTTTATAGTATTTATGAAATTAGTATCAATACCAATTCAAGAACTTGATAAGGTTTGGTCTTTAGTAGAAAAAGATATTAAAGGTGCATTAGCTTACTCAAGTCAACTTACCGATTCAGATTTTGTTTATGATCTTGCAAAAAAAGGTAATTTTCAAATTTGGGTACTTTGGGATAAAGATGAAAAGATAACATCTAAAAAATATTATGGTGTTGTAGTTACTGAAATTATCCAAAGAAAATTTGGTAAAGTTTGTCACATATATATAATGACTGGCAGACAAAGACTAAAATGGCAACATTTAATAAGTGAAATAGAAGATTTTGCTAAAGAGAATGGTTGCAAAATGATGGAACTAATTGCTAGACCAGGTTGGCAAAGAGTTTTAAAAATCTTTGATTACAAACGAACCCATGTAGTCTTAGAAAAACAAATTAAACAAGAGGATAAAATATGAGTTTTGGCGGAGGATCATCAGGAGGTACAACAACTACACAAGGTGTAACACCTTATGCACCAGCACAACCTGCATTAAATCAAATACTATCAGAGTCTGGACAATTATATAATCAAGGTGTAGGAGCAGCAGGTTACGTTCCACCTAGTCAACAAACTTTACAAGGTCTTGCAGGACAAGAAGCATTAGGTACAGCTGCACAACAGCAAATGGCAGCAACACTTGGTGGACAATATTTAAATCCTTTTTTATCCCCTCTATTACAAAAAACAGCTTCTGATATTACAACAGGAGTTCAATCTCAATTTAGTGGATATGGTAGAACACCTACAAGTCCTATGGCACAACAAACTGCATTAAGTCAAGTTGCTCAAGCAGCACTTCCTTTAGCCTTTCAAGAATATGGAACTGAGAGAGGCAGACAATTAGGTTTAGCCACTCAATTACCTAGTCTAACTCAAACAGGATCACAATTAGAAAACATTCAAAGACAACAACAACTAGCTCCATACCAAGCATTACAACAGTATGCAAGTTTAGCTACTCCAATAGCTTCTGGATTTCCAACTACAATAGGACAATCTCAAACACAAGCTAATCCATTTTCAACTGCCGCAGGTGGTGCATTATTAGGATATGGTTTAGGTGGTCAAACAGGAACTTCTGCTTTGTTTGGTGGTGCTTTAGGATTATTAGGAGGACTACTTTAATGGATAAACTAAATAAAATTTATTACGATATTGAAACTTCAATTAAAAATAAACCTGCTAAATATATTATAGGTTTATATATTCTATTAATTGTTTCTATAATTTCATAAGGAGATACCATGAGTTCAGGCGGCGGAGGAAGTTCATCAAGTGGTGGTGGCGGAGGTGGAGGACAATCATATTCTCCTTCTGCTGGACCTGCTGGAGGTGCTTCTGCTGGAGGTAATTATGGTGGTAATGTAAATACTTCTCAATCTTATGGAGGATCTACACCTAGTAATGATAATGGAGGTGGAGGTGGCGGAGGTGGACAATCTTATCAACCACCAGCTCCTGTAGTAACAGCACCAGTTGCACCTGTTCCAGTTGCTCCAGTTGCTCCAGTTGCACCAGTTGTACCAGATCTACCAGAACCAACAAATATATATGAAAAAATAGCTCAAGATGCTGCTATTGAAGATGCTAATAATCAAGTTATAGAAAATATAATATTAAACAATATTTATGATGAAGTTGCATTAACAGGTGGAAATATTGCACCTACACCTGTTTCAGTTGAACCTACACCTACACCTATTCCAGTTGAACCTATTCCAGTTGCACCTGTTCCAGTTGAACCTACACCAACTGTAACTACACCAATCGCTCCACCTTCTATTTTAAATCCAGAACCAGTTGCACCTACACCAGTTGTACCTATAACTGTTGCACCTGAACAAGTTGCACCTATAACTGTTGCACCTGAACAAGTTGCACCTACCCCAACAGCACCACCATCAATTTTAAATCCACCTGCACCAATTGAACCTACACCAATTGAACCTACACCAGTTGTACCTACAGCTGTTGCACCACCTTCTATTTTAAATCCACCTACACCAGATGAACCATTAGATATAGAAGATTTTAGAGAAATTCCTGTAATTGATATTCCTACAGTTCCTTTACAAAATCCACAACCTGTTCAAACATTACCAACTGCACCACCTTCTATTTTAAATCCTGAGCCAATTGTAACTGAACCAACTGCACCTACAGCTGTTGCACCACCTTCTATTTTAAATCCAGAACCAATTGTAACTACAGATATAGATAGACCAAATATAGCAGAAATAACTGATGGAGTTGCACCTATAGATATAGATTTACCTGTAGGAGGAGGAGTAGATGCTTCTCAAACAGATTTTACAGTACCTGAAACACCTAATACAGAAAGTGGAAAAGATTCTACAGAAACAAAATTAGATTATTTAACTGGTGATTATCAGGATATTGAATTAACTGATGAACAAAAACAAGTTTTAGAAGATCAAAGACAAGAAGCAAGATATGCTATTAGTCCTATGGAAGATCCAATAAATAAAGCTATAGGTTATGGTTTGAGTTTTTTATTTCCAGGTGCTGGTCTTTTATATGGTGCTTATAAAAATGCTACAGCTATGGGTTATTCTATACCAAATCCATTTGAAGGTCTTTTAGGTGGAGAACCAACTCAAGAAAATGTTCAATCAAAACTTAATGAGATGAATTTTGGTGGTGGTGATAATGGAGATAATCAAGGTTATGTTCCTCAAACAACCCCAACAACTCAAACACCTCAATCTGATGGATCTATGGTAAATCAATACTTTTCTAATTTAAATATGGGTGGACAATATTCTCTTTCATCTGACCTACAAACAAGCTATAATAATGCTAAGAGTAGCATAAATAATATACTTGGTATAAATCAACAAAGTCAACAATTTGGTTACTCTGCACAACCTTATGGTTCATATAGTAGAACAGATTTAACAAATAATCCATATTATATAGATTATTTAAAACAAAGAGGATTAATATAATGTCAAGATTAGTAGATTTACTTAAACAAGTTATGATGGGGAAAGCTGGTATGGACAGACCAGGAGAAGGATTTGGTGGTGGAACACAAGGTTTATTTGGAACAGGTGGTCAAATAGGAAATGGTGTTGTTAATCCAAGAAAATCATTATTAAATTTAGGTCAAGACAAACCAGGTGGACTTTTAGGTAATATACCTCAATCTGCTTTATTAGGTTCTGCTCTTTTTGGTCAAGGTATGCAAGGCAAAGATCCTTTCTCTGCATTACTTCCTGCTGTATCTCAAACAGCACAATTACAACAATATATGACTCCTAAAAAAACTGAATTACAAAAGAATTTAGAAGCTGCTGGATATGAAGCTGGAAGTCCAGAATATAAAGCTGCACTTGGTGCTTACTTAAATAAAGGTAAAGAAAATACTTTATCTAAAGAAGCATTATCTTTGTACCAACAAGGTAAAGCAGCTGGTGAAAATTTTGACGAATGGTATAAAGATTTAAACAAAGCTGATAAATTTTTATTTGATAATAAAATAAAACCCAACATGAGTTTCTTAGATCAAGTTGCACAATTTAAATCTGATGAAAATAAAGAAATGTCTATACCTAAGGGTAATATACCCCCTTTAAAAGATTGGTTGGTTTCTGCTAAAGAACAAAATCCAAAAGTTTCAGAAAAAGATTTAATTGAATTTTATAATAAAAAATATGGTAAATAATAATGGCTATTCAAATAATAGACCCATTAAAAACATCTAATAAATCAGTTTCAATAATAGATCCATTAGAAAAAGAAGAAGAAGAAAAAGTAAAACCTCAAACACAATTAGAAAAAGATTTTCCTGGTATGTCGGTATCTGAAATTATAGATACTGGTGGTAAAGGTTATTCAGAAGAAGAAAAGTTAAAAGAAATTAAAGATCCCATAGAAGATAAACAAAAAAATATTTTTCAAAAAGCTATACCGATTACATCAAAACAAATGCAAGAAGTATGGCAAGGCTCACTAGGATTAAGTGATGATAGTAAAGAAAAATTAAAATTTATTTATGGAGATCAAAATACTTTATTAGGAAAGTTTAATTCATACTTGATAGACACTACCGCTGCTGGTGTAGATACATTATTAAAGGCTGGTAATACTATTGGTTTTGCAGCTTCAGGTCTTGCTGGAGATGGTTTAAATTTTGTTTATAAAATTTTAGATAAAGAGCCTGGAGGAGCAGGTGAAAGATTAACAAGAGATATTAACCTTGCTTTAATAGATGTAATGGGAAGATCAGGAACAGGTTTTACTCCTGTTGCTAAAAAAACAAATACAATTAAAAGCATTAAAACTGGTGAGGAAATAACGGATGTTGTTCAATATGCAAACAAATCTCCAGAAAATAAAATAGAAGTTAAAAGAAATATTGAAAAAATAGTTGATGATGAATTAACACAAATTAAAAAGAAAGATGAAATTATAGGTGAAAAATTAAATACAACAAATATTGTAGAAAAAAATAAAATAATTAATGATCTTACTAGTCCTGAAAAAATAGAAACAGTTAAAACAGATTTTAATATTGGAGATACTATCATCATTGATAATATTGGAACACAAGCTAAAATAAAAAACAAAACTGCTATTGCTGGAAAAATGGTAGAAAATATTGATGATGTACAAAAATTTGTTGTTGAATTACCAAATGGAAAAAAAGGAAGTATCACCTTAACAAAAGTAAAAGAGTTCAATAAACCAAAAGAAAAAATTGTTGAAGATATAAAAACTATAGATACACCAGAAAGTTTAAAAAGAGATCCTGCTTTACCTAATGAAGTCGTAACTAAAATTAACGAATCAGTTGTAAAATTTATTCAAGAAGAAAATATAAAACTTGTACCTACAAAAGAAAAGCCTTTGTCATTACAGATGCAAGAAATATTGTTATCAGACAAATATGAAACACCATATATTATAAGAAGGGTTGCTGAAGATAATAAAATACCAGTTGAAAGATTAATCAATTACATATTTCCAAGTGCCAGTAAATCTGCAAAAGAACTTGCTGCATATTCTCAATCAATGAGATATTTAAAAACTAAACTAGATCCAACAGGCCAGATATTTGGACAAAGTATTAACCCTATAACTCATGTAATAAAAAGATTAGATAATTTAAGAAGGGGATTACTAGTAACAAGAATTGCAACTGCGGTTCGTAACTATGCTTCTCAGTCATCAAGAATAACTTTAGATTCATTGCAAAGCTTAATGGACTATGGACTACAACAAATAGTTAAACCATTTGTTAAGCCTGACCAATTTCAAAAAAATCAAGTAAGTCCATTATCAAATTTAAATCAATTAGTTACAAACTTTAGACAATGGAAACCTTCAGAATTTAAAAAAGTAAAAGAACAAACTAATAAAATTTTAGATCAATTCCCATCAGAAAAAAATAGAATATTTATTAGATACTCATCTGATGTTGTAACTGCTGCTGCTGGTAAAGGTATTAAGCCAGGAAAAGTTGATAGAATTTTAGATAAAGCTCAAGAAGGTGTAGATTTTTTAAACTTTTTAAATAAAACTCAAGAGTTCATTACAAGGAGAGCTGTTCTTATGTCAAGACTTGATGAGTTAATAAAAGCAAATCCTAAACATTATAATAATAAAAATTTAAATCAGATAATAAGAGATAAAGAACATAGTTTAATTAGAGCTTCAGATGTTGCGGCCGCAGTAGATAAAGCATTAGAAGTTACATTTGCTAAAGAATTTAATATGTATAAGAAAGGAACTTATGATGCGTTTGCAGCAAGAGTTATTGGAACTATAAACTCATTACCTTTTGTTTTAACTTCTATTGTACCCTTCCCTAGATTCTTAATGAACTCTTTAAGATTCCATGCTGAGTTTAGTCCTTTTGGTTTTTTAAGATTTCTATCAAGTAAAGATAGAGCTAAAATTGCAAAGGGAGATACATCAGGATTATCAAGAGCATTAATGGGAACAGGTTTATTATTTGCTGCAATGGCTTTAAGAAAACAAGATTATGCTGGTGAGAAATGGTATGAATTTAAAATAGGAGATAGAACTATTGATACTAGACCTTATAACCCATTGGCTGCTTATTTATTTGTGGGTGATGTTATTAATAGACTTCAAGATGGAACTTTAAGAAATATTGATCCAAAAGATATAATAACTGTTTTTGCAGGTGTAAGAGGAACAACTGGTCTGTATATATTTGACCAGATAGTAGATTATATTACAAATTCAAATGTTAAAGCTGGAGCAGCAGCTTGGACTGGAGGACTTAAAAAATTTATCGGTGAAACATTAGCAGGTTATTTAACTCCAATTCAAAATATTACAGATATGATGGCTGAGTTTTATCCTGAAATGCGTAAGTCAAGAAGCACAAATGAAGAACCTTTTGTTGGTGCATTTAAGAAAAGATTTATGGACACAGACTTACCTGCTTATACATCACCAACTAATTTTATTATTAATGAAAAAACTGGAAAACCAGAAGCTGCACCTATCGTAAAAGAATCACCAGCACTAGGTCAATTTACAGGGGTTAGATTTATAACTGAAAAAAATGAAGCAGAAAAAGAGTTTGATAAACTTCAAATACAATCTCAAGAAATATTTAAATCTACAAAAATTCCTGAACTAGATAGAGCTTATAAAGATATATTGTCTTTTAAAATTGGTTATGGTATTTCAGAATTTGTTAAAACAGATTACTATCAAAAACAACCTTTTAGTAATAAAATTCTTTTAATTAAAGGTGCTTTGAAACAAGTAAAAGAAGAAACAAAAAAAGAGTTACAAAGCAATGCAGAACTAGCTCCTTACTTATTACAATATGAATATAATAACTTGAGTAGAGATGAAAGAAGGGTTATAAATGATGTTATCGGTATTGATTATATAAATGATTTAATAGACGGATTAAAAAAAGAATCTAAAAAAACAAAAAATAATACAAAAATAAAAGATCCACTTGAAATAAAAGACCCTTTGGAGAATTAATATTATGGCCAGAAAATCTGCAACAGAAGTGAAAATTGATTTCTTAGTAAAAGAGATAAGAGAATTAAGAAGTGAAACAGCTTCACTTAGAGCAGACATTAATAAGGGTAAAGGTGCTATATGGATTTTAATAGCTTTAGCAGGAATAGTAACAAGCGGATATAATTACTTTATAAAGTAACATCTTGAAATCAGATAAACAAATAATCTCTGACAGACAAAAAAAAACATCAATCAAAGGAACAGTAGGCGAATACGAATCAATCGCAGAGTACACTAGACAAGGATATTGGGTAGCCAAATCTTGTGATCCTAGCTGTCCTTTTGATATTGTAATCGTAGATAGAAATGGTAAAATACAGTTAATAGATATAAAATGTGCAACTTTTAGAAAGCACAAAAAAGGTAAAAGTCTTAAAGATAAACCTAAAGGTTCTTATAGAATTTCAAGAAGTCCTACAAAAGAACAAAAAAGACTTAATATTAAACTAAAGATGTTTCATTATGATTGATAGATTTTTTTATAAATTTTTTGGATTGCTAGACGACTTTTTTGATAAGTTTATTTCAGATGCACCACCTAAAAAAAGGAAAAAGAAATGATTAAAAACTTTAAAGACATTGTAATTCTATTAATCACAAGTGGTGTGTTAATACTTTTAGGTGTCATTATTGTTGGCGACTATTGGGTAGCATTAGAAGAAAATAGACCAGTAGATGAAAGTGTCATAACCCTTATGAAGATGTCTGTTACAGGATTAATTGGTGTTATTGGTGGTTACATAGGTGGTAGTAAATGAGAGATAACAAAGTTTTAGAGTCGTTTAAAAAGAAGATAGAAAAGAATTTAAAAGAAATGAATATTTTTAAGAGCCTAAGACAAGAGGTAGATCATGGTGCTAATGGTACACAAGGTTATGTGATTAAAAAAGGTATTAATAAAGGTAAGGTTGTTAAATAATTTATGAGGATAAATATGAATTATTATTTTACAGGTGGTATTATTATAGCTTTTATTATTTTAACAATGATTGTGAGTCCAGTATGACAAGAAAAACTAATACAATGTTAATAGGTTTATTGGGTACAATTTTATTAGGTTTAGCAACATGGACATTGGTTACATTAATAGAGCTGCAATTAGTAGTAACTATGATCCAGTCTGATTTAATGTCTATTGATAAGCAATTTGGCAGGGTGTATAATTTCATAGACTCTGTTAGAAGTAAATAAGGATTTAAATTATGTGGTTTAATTTATTAGGAATGGCAGTAAAGACAGGTGCTGAGGTTTATAAGAATAGACAAGAAACTAAAAAATTAGAATCTTTAGCTGAAAAAAATCATATGGCTAAGATGGTTTCAGGAGAAATAAATTATCAAAAAGCTGTAATGACCAATCAAAATCAAGGTTGGAAAGATGAGCTAGTTTTGATAATAGTAGTTTTACCTATAGTAGTATTAGCATGGTCTGTATTTAGTGGTGATCCACAAGCAAAAGAAAAATTAGATTTATTTTTTCAATACTTTAATAACTTTCCAGAATTTTATAAATGGTTAGTTCTTGGAATATTTGGTAGTATATATGGTCTAAAACCTGGAATGGATTTATTTAAAAAGAAATAATGTCTGATAATACAGAGATACTGAATGAGTATAAAGATCAAATAAGGATCTTAAAACAAGAGATTGCTGAACTCCAAGACGCAGGTAAATCTAAAGACTCTGCCAATAAAAGATGTCTGCAAAAGTTAGAGAATATTAGTAAAGATTTAGAGGATGCTAATAAAAAATTAAAGGAATTAAAGGAAACCAATAAAATGTTATTGGAACATCCTTAATGAAATTTTTATTAGTAATAACTATCTGCTCATCTAGTTTAGGAATTTGTATAAACCCTCAACCAATGGGACAGTTTGATAATTGGTATGAATGTTCTAATCAAGGTTATTCTCTTGCTTATGATTTTAATCTATCTATGGGTAAGGATAGAGTAAATGAAGAAAAGACTATTGTTAGTTTTTCCTGCCAAGAACTTAATTCAATTTAATGTGGTGCGTCATTTGGAAAAAAGATAATATCTATCAGATATTCACTAATATTATCTTTGAAACAGAAAAAAAAGCATTAGAATTTAAAGATAAACAAAAGTCTATGCGTAAAAAACATGATTGCAGAGTTGTAGAATTTGATTATAAATATTTTGATGGAGTAAATGAAAATGAAATTGACTGAGAACTTTAATTTAAAAGAGATGATACAATCTCAAACTGCTTTAAGAAATGGTATAGATAATGAGCCAAGCTCAGAGCATATAGAGAACTTAAAATTATTATGTGAGAATATATTACAACCTTTAAGAGATGATTATAATTTACCTTTAGTAATTACCTCTGGTTATAGATCAAAAAAATTAGCAGGATTAGTTGGCTCTAAAATTACCTCACAACATTGCTCTGGTTGTGCAGCAGATTTTACTATTCCAGGCGTTGATAATAAAAGAGTATTTAAACACATCATAGAAAATTTACCTTTTGACCAAGCAATACTTGAATATTATACTGAAGATAATGGTGGATGGATTCATGTATCTTATGTATCTAATCCTAGAGGACAAGCATTAACTAAAGACAAAGAAGGTTATAAATCATGGCAATAGATAAATCTAAAATGAAATGTAATTCACCTAAAAGACAAATATCAGGTGGTAAGAAATTTGTAGTTAAAGCTTGTAAGGGTGGCAAGGAAAAGATTATTAGATATGGTGATGCCAATATGACTATAAAGAAAAACATTCCTGCAAGACGAAAATCTTTTAGAGCTAGACATAAATGTGCTACCGCTAAAGATGTATTTAGTGCTAGATATTGGAGCTGTAAGAAATGGTAAAAAAATTCTTGATAAAAAGTATAGTTAAGTTAAGAATGTTATATGCCGATTTAAGAGGTCATCATGGTAAAAGATGGAACTATGAACCTTCTGAATGGTATATGGGTAAACATAAAAGGAGAAAATAATATGCCAATGGTTAATGGAAAAAAATACCCTTACACTAAAAAAGGTAAGGCAGCTGCAAAAAAAGCTAAAATGAAAAAATATAAGAAAAAGAAATAATGAAAAAAGGTTATCACAAAACTAAAGATGGTCGTACAGTCAAAAAAGGATTGTACTATTATATGAATAAGAAAAAAAAGTCTGGTAAAAGTAATCCAGGTAAAGGAACAGTTTCTGATAAAGCATTAAGAAAAGCAAAGAGAACTGCTAAGAAAAAATAATTGTTATTAGGTGTAGTTGCTAGTCAACTGGGTATGATGGAGGGGTAAACAATATTCGTATGTCTAAAAAGAAAACTTGGGTTAAGAAAGAAAAATTAATGAGTGTTGGTGATTGTAGATATTGTAAGAAAGAACTTGTTAGTGATGATTCTTTTGTAGCCTTTGCCAATCATACCAAAGCTCATTATAAATGTATGAAAGAAGATGACGAAAAAGTAGTTGGCCAGAAATAATTTAATACTCCTGGCCAGACATTACTACTGTTCTATTTTTAAATTAGAGGAAATTAATTCACTTACAGGATCAGACAATTCCTTATAAGAATTAGGGTTAGGATATAAATTTTCATTTCTTACCTGATTACCTCTGTTGATTTCAGGGTACATATTTTCATAACCTAATGTGCTAGTGTGATTTTTAAAATCATAATCTTCATAAAAATGTTCTAACGAAACATTAAAAAAGACTGCTAATTTTCCAAGCAAGAATGAACTTAATCCATTCATACCTCTTTCATATTTTTGAATTTGTTGAAAAGAACAACCTAAGACCTTAGAAATTCTTGTTTGAGTATATTTATTTTTTACTCTAAGATTTCTTAATCTTATTCCTATGTGCTTATCAAATGTTATTTTATTTATTTCTTTTTTTTTTGAAGACATCTATCCCCATCCTTTCTGTTTGTTTTATATTATGGCCTTAGTTATTACAGGCTACTGTATATAACTTTAGCGTCTTTATTTTGAGCATTAACAATTCTTCTTACTAATTGTTTGTACTCAAGGTAATCCTGATATGTATGAATACACATTCTTGTATCTACAGAAGCCATAATTTTATTATGACACTTTTGTAGCTTTCCATACAATCTAGGAAGCTCATTGCTTAGGTTCATTCCCATCCTCCTTTTTTACTATTGAATGCACCAGACTTTTATGTGTTATTTCTTTAACGATCGCATTATCTGTTGCATTTATTTGCTCTGTTGCCTTCTCAACAGTATCAAATTCTTCTTCCAGAGTTGCTGAAAATTCGTAATAATATATTTTTTTACAACTCATAGTAATTGTTGACTTTTAATTTACTGTTTTTATTTAGTTTAGTCAATACATATTTTCTCATAAACACATTGCTTGACTCAATTAATCCTAAGCTCTCAGCATTCTTTAAAAGAATACCAACTCTTTGTTTAGTTATATTTAAAGCTTTGCCAATCTCATCTAATTTTGGATAGCAATCATTTTCTTTAAAATATTTAGACATAAAATCAATTACTTCTTTTATTCTGGGACTATAAAAAAGTTTTTTTTTAGAATTTGTAATAGTCATTATTACCTTCCTCCTCATTCTTGATAAGCATATCTTTTAATAAATTATTATACCCTGCTATATCTTTATGAGTATCTTCTTTGTAAATTGATTTTTTAGTACCATCATCAATAGTTCTAGTAATTTTAAGTATCATCATCAATTGAGGTATCAAAGTTAAAGGTACTTTTATTTCTTTATTATTAATAACTTCAAGTGTACTTTGAATAAAACTTGCAATGATGTAAGCGTTATTTCTAAAACTACCATATTCTTCTTGTTTCTTTTCAAGCATTTGCTTAACCAATTTCTCACCTATATCTATCCACTTTACATTGTCATCTGACATATTTCTCTCCTTTTAAATCTTTACAGTAGTAACCCATTACCAATTCATTTTTATAAAAATAACCAACATCTTTTTTATATTGTAAAATTTTTTCTTTGGCTGTATCACAACTTACATTTTCCATTATTGTTATTTTTTTAATCTCATAAAGTTCTGAATTAATTGCTATAATTAAATACAAAATATATTTCATTTTAACAGGGGGTGAGTTCTAACAGGGAACAAAAAACAACCATACCACCCCCCATTAATTACAAATTAAAGATCAACCTTAGGTTTTCTTTCTTGTAATTTATGAACAACTCTCCCATCATCTTTAGTATTAATCCATTCAGTAAGGTTAATTGTTTCACCTTGCTTCATGTCTTTACTAATTTTAAATGAACCCCAAAATTTTTCTGGATTTTCATTATCTCTGTTTAGGAAACCTTCTCCTTCTTTTAATTCAAACGCCATTTTTAACTCCTTTGTTTCTTGGTTATTTGATTTCTTAATGCGTTAAACTTTAAAAAATTATTAGACTTGATAAACGCATCCCAATATCCAGCCTTATTTATTCTAGTCTTAAGATTTTCTAAATCACTTCTTAAGGTAGTAGAATTTTTATTGTTAGGATTTTTTTCAATAACATCTAATTCAGTAGCAATGTATATGTCATCAATTTTTTCTCCTGAACTAACAATAGGTTTAACTATTTTAGGTTTAGCAATTGTTGGTTTAAAAGTTTTAGTTTCAACTTTTAGATTTTCTTCTATTCTATCTGTGTCAGGCATTTCATCCATAGCGTAAATATGGCCATGAAGACCTACCAATTTTAATACACATCTATCAAATGCTCTTTTCTCAGCCATAGCAACAGGATAAGCATTCTTAGAATTTTTTGGACTAGACTCACCATAACTAAAAACAGTTTTATCATTCATTTTTGCATGACATTTAATAACAACATTATCTCCTTCAATTTTTTCAGTTATATATTCTATAACCTCAACACCAGCTCTTGCCCCAATTTCTTCACAATATTTATGAAGCATAATTCCTGTGCCATGACAATTCCATAATGCTTTGTTAGGATCAACGTTGTATTGTTTTAGTATTTTATTTACTTCTTCGCTTACTTTCATTTTTACCTTTCTTTAGTTTTTTATTTTCTTCTATTTGTTCTTGATCTTTTAAAGCTTTTAATTCTAAATAACTTTTGTTTTTAGCTATCATTTTTTCTTCTAAATCTTTTAGTTCTACTTTTTTTCTAAGCTCAATTATTTCATCATCTCTTTTAAGAAGTAAATCTTTGTATGATTTTATTTCTAACTCATAACTTCTTATTTTTGTTTGCATCTTTGCAAGTTCCATCATTATTTTATCTGTCATATTTTCTCCAATCATAATTGTTCGTAAAAAGTTTCTAGTTTATACATATCTTCCTCATGGTAGTTTTCTAATAAGAAATTATTTTTATAGTTTCTAATTTCTGACCAATCCACACCAATCATTATTGCTAACTTTCTTATATCTCCATTGGCAATCCTTAACATTTCTTGTCTTTGAATATTAATCTGAATAAATTTTTCAAAAAAATACTCAAGACCTGAATTAGATAATTCCCAACAATTATCCTTAGTAAATATAGTGTAATCGCTATCCCCTACATAAATTAAGTAAGGCTGATACTTATAATTGTAATGTTTAGAATAAACTGCAACTTGAATGCAATGAGTAAATTGAGGTTTATTAATTTTTTGTGATTTTGTATATGTCCAATCCCCTATTCTATTTTCATTTGGTTTGACATTTTTTTTAGGCTCTTTTTTTAATGGACTAAGTTTAGCTGAACCAAATCTATTTTTATGTTCTGTTATAATTTCAAGATCATCATTATAGCAATCTATAAAACCTTCGTTAGCAATGTTTAAAGTTTGGCCTAAATATTTATTGTCATACCAATCTGAAAAAGGTTTCTCAATTCCCCAACCTTCACCCCATGTTGATATTTCTTTAATAGCGTCTAAGTGTCTTTGAACGTAGCCTTTAATATTTTTTAATAAAAATAAAGATTTCATTCTATGTTTTTCTGAAAATTTAAATTGCTCAATATGAGTTTTAAAATGTTTTTCAACATCTTCTATTTTTGCATTACCCATTAATATATTTTGAAACCATTCATGAACAAATGTTCCTGTTTTAAAACTAATAGAAGGTTTTTCTGGTTTAAATTTTAAATGAGGAATTAATTGATACTTTAAAAAGTATGTCCAATTATTTAAAGCGGTTTGACTAGGACTAATAGTTGCTTTATTAAAGTTTCCTGTTGTCCATGCTGTATCTGTGAACCTTTCTGAATTCATAAGATGTGTTTACAAAATATTTACAAATAAGTCAACAGTTAATGTTGCTTTATTTTAAAAATAATATATTTATATTTAATGACCATAGAAAGCGTTGAATTAAAATGGGAGGAAATATTTTCTGGTGCATTTACAGGTTTACTAAGACAGTCTGAAAGCATGAGAAATAATATTAAATGGGGTCATGGTGCTAAATTTAGTATTTATGAGGAATGGGGTAGAAGTATCTCAGGAACAATTTGTGAGATGGCATTATCAAAAAAAATGCAATCTTATTTTTCTCATTCAGTTAATAATTATTTCGGCAAGGATTTAATTATAAATAATAAGCCTGTTCAAGTACGATCTCAATTACATTCAAAGCAAAACAAATCTTTAATTATTAGAAAGCCTTTCAACCATGAAGATTATTATTTCTTAGTAGGTGATGACACACCTAAGTATTATTTTTATGGATATATTCTGGCCAGAGATGTATCTTTAGTAGGTAATTGGACAAACTTTAATAATGATAATAGACCTTATGTTTGGTCAGTTCCATTTGACAAACTTAAACCCATAGATCAATTTCAATATGAAAAATAATACATTAGAACCATTCTTAAAAGTTGAGCATAGTTTATTGGATAATGAGGTCTTAACCCCTGTTGAAAAATGCCTCTATATGCTTCTGAGAAGGCTTAAGACAGCTGTTAGAGGGTGTACCCCTAGTCATGCTTACCTTAAAAGAAAACTTAAAATAAAGGACAAGAGAACGCTTGTGAGAGCTTTAGATAAATTGCAATTATTCGGCTATATTACATGGCGAAATAGAGGCAAAAATATGACAAACAAATACCATTTTAGAGAAGACGAAGACTTCCAATCCATATTGCAAAGCAACCTTAAGTTGAGAAATATTATGTCCCAAAAACAAAAACAAATATACAACCAAAAGTTGAGGGATAAGTTTGTTAATAAGAAGGGGATAAAGGTCATTAATTGTTAACACTTTATTAAGAGGGGTCTATCAAGTGTATGAGGGAGGGTACATTTAATGCTTGATGGGGGGTACATAGAATGTACCTAAATAAAGATATATATTATAAAGAACTAGTTAGGAATATAATTAAGTAATGAATAAGAAATACGTACCGATAGAACGAATAAGATATGAACTTTCTAAGATTAGAAAGTCATCTAATTTCAATTACAGGAAAGCTATAGAACGTAATAAAAGAAATCAGGCAAAAAGCCCCCCCCTGATTAACCTTCTAACTTATCTAAATAATAATAACTATAAGGATAAGGATGTGGACAGAATAGTTAGTGAATATTGGTCTGAAGTTGAAAAGAATAAATATTTAGAAAAAGATATTGAAAAGAAACTCAAGATGAAGTATGCTAGACAAAGTTAACTACAATATCTAGGTATTAAATGCTTTTCTCAAAAAGTATTTGGATTTAGGGGGTCTTAACCTTTCTTACCCCCTAATCCCCTTCCTCTTTTTACATTCCAATAAGTTCTAGCCAATAGCTTTCTTAATTGCTTTGTTTGTATGTTTAATTGGCATTTGGACAACAGTCTGTTGTCTATCTTTGATATATTGGTCGTATAACTTTCTAATTTCATCATCTTTTTCAAATGTGTTAACGTTGCAAAGCTCAAGATTTAGTTTAAATTCATAATATGTTTGAAGCTTTCTAACCATTCTTTTTTGGTAGTTATAGTAATAAAAATAAAACTACAACTATAAAAAATATAGATAGGCCAAAAATTGCTAAGTATTTTTTAACATCATTTCTATGTATTGGATGACCTAAAATTATCATTTTTTTACCTCATACTTATTTTTCAAATTATCTATTAATTGGTCGTATGTTGGAATATTTTGATTGTCAAAACTACCTTTTATTTCAACATCAATATCCTCTATATCTTCAGGAATGTACCTGCCTGAATTTTGATATATATTTTTAATAACTTCTAACTGTTGATTGGTAGGCTCATCTTCTTGAAAAAAAGAATAGCTATCAAATCCATTCCTATCGGTAACTCTAATATTCCATACTTTCATTTATTCCTCTTTGTTTATTTGCTTAACATTTATGTCTATGTATTCTTGAATATTTGATCCAACTTCCTCTAAGCCTTGAATTTCAGCTTCCTGCTCACTTTCAGCTTCAACTAATTCCTCATAACCAATAAGCTTATTATATATTCTGTATTTATTCATTTAACCTCACTTTCTGTTGTTCCTTCATCTAATATTTCATCTTCATCTAAAGTATCAACTTCAACATAATCACAATAACCCTCATTATGTAATTTTGTTGCTTCATCTAAATCTTTAGCTTCAATAGTACATTCCTCTCTTACTCTTTTATTTACCTCTCTCCAAAATAAAAATTGTTTATTCATTTAACCTCACTTTCTGTTATGTTTTCTTTATCTGGCATATTGTTATCTATTTTCATGTTTACCTTTCTAGTTTGTTATTAAATAAAAAAAGTTATTAAAACTAACTCAATTATTATCCATGCTTCAATCATTTATTACCCTTTCTATTTAAAGATACTTGATTGATAAACTTTTTAGCTTTGTTTTTATCTTTAATAAATATCCATCTTTTTTTGACAATGGTATTTAAAAAGTCTTCTAATTCATTGTTAGAAAACTTTTTTATTCTTTGATTGGGATAATCAATTATGTACATTGTTAAACCTTTCTATTGTCTAATGTGTTTTTAATAGTGTTTTCTATGTCCCAATATAGCTCACTACCTTTTTCTGTGTTTTTTGTAGAGCCTATATTGTCTTTATCAGGTACTACAAATTCACTTGCTTTTTTATTGTCTAAGCTGTCAATAAATTTAAAATATATATCATCCGCTAATTGACAAGCCATATCAAAGTTATCATTATTAATAATCATTGCTTACCCTTTCTTTTTGATTAACATCAACAACATAATATTCCTGATGATCTTCATTATTATCAAATTTGCTATAGATATATTCCCATCCATGCTCAAAGCTTTTAAAAATTTTATCAGGAAATATTCTATTATTCATCCAGTCAACTATTTTATATTTAGTCATGTTATTACCTTTCTTTGTTAGTTTAAAATTGAAAGTTTAATTGATTGCTTTCAAATTCTATTTGCCTTTCATTTGCTTCCATTTTTTCATTCTCAATTTTTTGACCTTCTTTATTTAAATAAACGTTAAATTCAGGCAAATCATACAAAATACTATCATTGTATTTATTTGAGATGTATTCCAATACATACATAATAAGTATATTATTTTTATTGCTTAACGCTTCATTAAACGTATAAAATGACATAAAACCGTCATAGCTAGTAGTTGCCTTTTTTAGATATTCTAAAAAGTTTTTATCTTTTTTAATAACTTCATTTAGATCATAAACTTGATTAGATTTAATTTTACAATCAATTGTGTCAGTTGAATAATTATAATATTCAGGGCTATATAATTTTACCTTATTAAAATTAATAATAACTTTATATTGATCGTAAATATAATCACTTAAATTATATGAATAATTTTCAATATAATCCTGATGAGTTTTTTTATAATCAACATGATCAAAATCATATTCAAACGCTTCAACCATATGATCTATATTTGAACTGTGAATTGATTCATAAAAGCCGCCAAATTTAATTGATGTTTCTATATTATTTTTTATGCTCATTTTATTACCTTTCTTTGTTAGTTATTGACAATATATAATCAATATTAAATCTTGTCAATAGATTGATTTCTTTTTTTAATTATTTGATTTTGATGGTCAATTGCTTCGTTTGTGCCTTTAATGCCTAGATAGGCCATAAAACCACAAATACCAATTCCCAAAGCGTAACCAATTGTTATTAGTTTTAAAATACTGTCTTCCATTATTTCCCCCAAATTAAAGTAATTATTATTGATAATATTAAAGCTAAATAGAAATATTCCATGTTAAATAATCCTTTCTTTTAATTAGTTCTATAAATATAATAGTAATTGCCTTTAATATTAACTTCATGCTCATGACCGTCATAAGTTGACATAAAATGACCCCTACCATCACTTAAAACAGCATCATCAACAAAATGGTCAAAATCTTTAATTAATGATTTAACAGCTTCGTTTGAACTTTCACAATTTTCACTTAAAACCTTAAATACATCTTCATCAATTCCATCCTTAGCATGAGCCGCTAAAAATGAAGGATTAAAAGCCCATACTGATTGCTCAATATATTCTTTTACTTCATCATCAGCTTCATCATCAGTTAAAACTTTGTACTCATTACCATTGACATGGTATAAAAAACCATCTTCCAAAGTCATTTCACTAACTTCATCATCAGTTAAGCCTAAGTGAGATTGTAAAGCTCTAACTTTTTCAGCTTCAATTTGGTCAACGTCAACATCTTTTTTATTTGTTTTATTAGTTTCTAATTGCATATTATTTGCCTTTCTTTTAGTTGTTTTTTTGTATATAAATTAAACATAATCAATTATTAATATATTGTCAATAGCTTGTCAATAGTTAATTTAAAAATAATTATATGAATAATATTAAATTTACAAATGAAGTTTTAAACAAGATTTATAGTGAGCTGGCCATTGGTAACGGTATAAAAACAATTCTAAAAGATTTGAATTTAAGCTGGGAGGGTTTCAGGAAATTATGCCACAAAAAGCCCAAAGTTAGACAGGAATATGAACTGGCAAAGCAAGATGGCGTTGATTATCTATTAAGTGAAAGTCAAACAGAATTAAAGAACATGATTGAAGATTTTAAAGCTAATGGCAAGGGTGACCTTGCAACATCTCATTTACTTAAAGAAGCTGTAGCCCTTACTAAATGGAAAGCTTCTAAATTGTTGCCAAAATACAACGACAATGCACAAAAAATAAGCTTAGCAAATGCTGATGGTCAACCGCTAGTTGTCAAATGGTCTAAGGACTAATCAATAATAAATCAATTAAATCAATATTAATTCTTTATGCTTTTAAATAAGTATAGAAATTCTTTGAACTTTCTAATGAATAGTTGCCTATACTCTATATA
>Ga0209309_10000722_pt1 | contig 36864 bp, 35 predicted proteins | sample COGITO_mtgs_1204_2_FD_184807 | JGI IMG/M metagenome (GOLD analysis project Ga0209309, IMG submission 184807) | Pelagic marine microbial communities from North Sea - COGITO_mtgs_120412 (SPAdes) (version 2) | ecosystem: Environmental > Aquatic > Marine > Epipelagic ... | reverse complement strand
TTACCCGTAAGCTCACAAACTCTTGACATTGCTTTATACTTTATTTTGTTATTTCAAAACAGGCTGCAAATTAACGATTTTTTTACATAACAGCCAACACAAAATTAAAAATAATTAGAGGTTTTTTAAAAGTGGTTTTATTGCGCCCCTTTCACAGGTATTTCTAACACACTTAGTAACCTACCGCTAATTAATTATGCATCAACTCTTTAAGAAGTAACTCAAACGCCTTATTTACTGCCTTTTTAACTACTTGTTCTCTGTTTTTTCCCAACTGATATTTTTCAGAAATAACGCCATTGGGAGTGGCAAGACCAATAAAAACAGTACCAATTTCGGCGTCGCTATCTCCTTTTGAAGGGCCTGCATTGCCCGTAGTAGCTATGGCATAATCTGCCTTAAAAAGCGCTTTTGCACTTGCAGCCATTTTCTCTGCAACTTCTCCGCTAACTACACTAAATTCATCTATAACCGCATGAGGAACATTTAAAATATCTTCCTTCATTTGTGTGGCATAGGTTATAATACCTCCCTTAAAACTTTTAGAAGCTCCGGGATTTAACGTAAATGCAGCAGCCAACTCTCCACCGGTACAGCTTTCCGCAAAACACAGGGTGTTATTTTTTGATGCTAAAAGTGTATTCAAAGTCATTGCGATATCTTGATCTTCGCCTTCTGTACTTGGAAGTATGTCTTCCAAAAGTGAATAAATCTTCTCGAACTCTTTTTCTACGCTAATTTTCAACTCATTTTCATCATTTCCTTTCCCTGATAGACGAAGCCTTACCGACCCAAAACTTGGCAAATAAGCCAGTTTGATATGTTTTGGTAGCTGTTCTTCCCAATCTTCAATTCGCTGCGCAATAGCGCTTTCTCCTAAACCATAGGTACGAATGGTCTTATGATAGATAAAGGGTCTATTAAACTCTGATTTTAACTTCGGAATAACTTCAAACTCCATCAACGCCTTCATTTCAAAAGGAACTCCAGGCATAGCAATAAATACTGTTTTATCTTTTTTTATCCAAATACCAGGTGCAGTTCCGTATTTATTGAAAAGCATTTTAGATTTAGAAGGAACCATTGCTTGCCCCCTATTCATATCTGATATTGGAGTAGTCACTATTTTCTTAAAAAGTTCTTCTATATGATCTAAAACCTTTTGATCTTGAACTAAAGTATCATCAAAATATTCTAAGAAAGTATGCTTAGTTATGTCGTCTTTGGTAGGACCCAGGCCACCGGTAATAATCACAACATCTGCCCTAGAATTTGCATCTTTTAGCGTAGAAAGAATATGTTCTCTATCATCTTGAATGGAAGTAATTTGATGAACAGATATTCCAATCTTATTTAACTCTTGAGCAATAAAAACAGAATTAGTATCTACAATTTGACCTATTAGAATTTCATCGCCAATGGTAATAATTTCTGCAATCATTATAATCCGAAATCATTTTTTAATTCAGCTTCTGCAAGAGTTACTTTTTTAGAGATCTTATTTCCTGCCTCTTGAGCTACGCTGTCATTTTTATTCTCCTTAGACCAAGCTTCAATCAGAAGAATTTGATCCATAAGATTCAATCCAAAAAGCTCTAAATTGGGCTTCATTTTATGTGCAAATTGATAGGCTAAATTTGGATTTCCATTATCTATTGCTTCAATCATCGCTTTAACATCGGGCGGAATTTCTTCTAAAAAGGTTTGAACGATAATTTTTAAGAAATCATCATCTCCACCGGCCATTTCATTAACACTGTCTAAATTGTAATATTTACCCATTTATTTGACTTGAATTGAAAATATTTGATCTTTTTCTAAAAAACCTGTAAGACGGTCGTTGGGTGATACTTTACCTACTCCTTCCGGAGTTCCAGTAAATATAATATCGCCAATCTTCAGAGTAAAATATTGTGAAACGTATTCTATAATCTCATCAATTTTCCACAACATGTCTGAAGTATTGCCCTTTTGAACCTCCTCTTCGTTCTTTTGTAAGCTAAAGTTAAGATTATTTATATTCGGAAAAGAATTTTTATCCAACCATTTTTCTCCAATTACCGCTGCACCATCAAAAGACTTGGCTTTTTCCCACGGCAATCCTTTTTCTTTTAACTCCTGCTGAAGATCTCTAGCTGTAAAATCTATACCCAATCCTATTTCATCATAATATTTATGAGCAAATTTAGATTGAATATATTTTCCTACTTTTTTGATCTTCACCAAAACTTCTACTTCATAATGCACCTCATTGCTGAAGTCTGGAATAAAGAATGGCTGTTTTTTTAGTAAAATTGCAGTATCCGGTTTTAAGAAAATTACCGGGTCCTTAGGTCTTTCATTTTTCAGTTCCGAAATATGAGCGCTGTAATTTCTACCTATACAGATTATTTTCATAGTAAAAAACGTATAAAAAAGTGCTTATTTAACTTTGGTATTGAGTTTTCTGAGCTTGATAGCAGTTAAAACCTTTTTTGTATATAAAGGAAAATCGGCGTTTTGAATCCAACCAAAATATCCTGGCTCTTCTTCTAAAACTTTTTCTACATTCTTTCCTTTATACTTTCCGAAAGCAAAAACCTCATCTCCTTTTTTATCATAAGCAATAAAGCCTGCAAAATCTGCAAAATTTCTTCTAGAACTATATTCCCCTAACCAAGAAATATCATTCTCCAATTCTTCATATCTATCTAATTGAGATTTTAGAACTTCGTAAGTAGCATTGGTATCTGCTTCTGCGGTATGTGCACCTTCTAAGGTTTCTCCACAATAGAATTTATAAGCTGCAGATAACGTACGTTGTTCCATTTTATGAAAAATGGTTTGCACATCTACAGATACGGTATTTTTCATATCAAAATCTACATCTGCACGCAATAATTCTTCAACCAACAAAGGAATATCAAATCTATTGGAATTAAATCCACCTAAATCACAGCCTTTAATCATTTCATGAACTTTAGGCGCTAATTCATTAAAAGTAGGCTCATTTTCTACTTTTTCATTAGAAATTCCATGAATTGCAATCACTTCCGCAGGAATATTCATTTCCGGATTTACCAGCCAGGTCTTGCTCTCTTTATTTCCGTTTGGAAAAACTTTTAATATTGAGATCTCTACAATACGATCTTTAGCCACATTTGTTCCGGTAGTTTCCAGATCAAAAAAACAAATAGGCTTTGTGAGTTTCAACTCCATAACTTGAATGCTTATTTTTTTCAAAGATACTATAAAAATATCGGGGCAAAATTCATTCTAATCTTAGAAGCAATCCAAATTCGATTGAATTTTAAACATAAAAAAACCGTTTAAAAAACGTTACTTCTAAGTTCTTTAAACGGTTAATTATTGATTTATAATTTTAGCTAAACTACTCTATTCTTATCAAAAGATTCTAAATATTGAGCGACTCTTTGCACAAATTGTCCGCCTAAAGCACCATTTACAACTCTATGGTCATAACTGTGCGACAAGAACATCTTATATCTAATGCCAATAAAATCTCCTTCAGGAGTTTCTATTACAGCAGGAACTTTTCTAATAGCTCCAAGTGCCAAAATTGCTACTTGTGGCTGATTGATAATTGGCGTACCCATGATACTTCCAAAAGTACCTACATTGGTTACCGTATAAGTTCCACCCTGAATATCATCCGGTTTTAATTTATTAACTCTTGCTCTATTTGCAAGGTCATTTACTTCTTTAGCAAGACCTACCAAATTCAATCTATCTGCATTTTTAATTACAGGAACTATCAGGTTTCCGTCTGGTAAAGCTGCAGCCATACCAAGGTTGATATTTTTCTTTTTAATGATTCTATCTCCATCTACAGAAATGTTGATCATTGGGAAATCTTTAATGGCTTTTGCCACCGCTTCCATAAAGATTGGCGTAAACGTAAGCTTTTCTCCTTCGCGTTTAGCAAAAGCATCTTTATGCTTGTTTCTCCAATTCCAAATGGTAGTAACATCTACCTCAATAAAAGATTGAACATGAGCAGCAGTTTGATTACTCTGCACCATATGGTGAGAGATCATTTTACCCATTCTACTCATCTCTATAATTTCATCTTCCCCATTCACACTTACAGGAGCACTTTGTTGCTGAACCGGAGGCGCTGACGCCGGTTTAGCAGCTGCTGCTGGCTGAGTGGATGCTACTGATGATCTATTTTCAACATAATCAAGAATATCTGTCTTGGTAACTCTACCTTCTTTTCCTGTACCCTGAACTTTTTCTAACTCGTCTAATGAAATTCCTTCTTTCTTAGCAATATTTTTTACCAATGGAGAATAGAATCTATCTGAATCTGAAAAGTTGGTTGGTGTTTCATTAGAAGAAGATTGTTTAGCATTAGAAACAGTTTCTTCTACTTCATTTACCATAGCTTCCGTTGGAGCATCTTCAGATTTTGAAGAATTATCATCATCGCCATCAGTTTCTATAATAGCTATAGTTTGCCCTACTTTAACTACATCGTCGGTTTGAAAAAGAATTTCTACCAATTTTCCATCCACTTCACTAGGCACTTCACTATCTACTTTATCTGTAGCAATTTCAAGTACTGCCTCATCTGCCTCGATGGTATCTCCAACTTCTTTTAACCAATTAGTAATGGTTGCTTCCGCAACACTTTCTCCCATTTTGGGTAATTTTAGTTCAAACTTTGCCATATTCTTATCTCAAAGATGTTTTTTATAATTATGATTGCGAAATTACTAAATTAATCGATTTAGAAATATTAAATATTTAATAAATAAAAAATCAGTTAAACTATTATGTAATCTCACTATTTGCTAACTCGCTCAAAATACAATTTAACAAGCTCTAATAAAAGGCTATAAATGATTTTAAGCTACTTGTATTACTGTAAATTTAAATTCATTAATTTTTTAAAGAACTTTCAAAAGGTATTCTATTGGTAATACTTCTTCCTAAGGTAACTTCATCTGCAAACTCTAGCTCATCACCCACAGAGATTCCCCGAGCTATGGTAGAAGTTTTAATAGAAGTTCCCTCCAATTGTTTAAAGATATAAAAATTGGTAGTATCACCTTCTAAGGTACTGCTCAAGGCAAAGATAATCTCTTCAACTTCCCCTAATTTCACCTTATCTATCAAAGATTTTATGGTAAGCTGTGAAGGACCAATACCATCCATCGGGCTAATCTTCCCGCCAAGAACGTGATATAAACCTCTGTATTGCCCTGTGTTTTCGATAGCCATTACATCTCTAATATCTTCTACCACACATACAATCTCTTTAATTCTATTCGGATTGGCGCAAATATCACAAATTCTTGTATCGCTAATATTATGACAGTTCTCGCACAACTTGATCTGACTGCGTAGATTAAGCAAGGCTCCAGAAAGTTGCTCGGTTTGTGAAAAAGGTTGTTTTAATAAATGTAATACCAACCTTAAAGCGGTTCTTTTACCTATTCCGGGTAATTGAGACATTTCGGCTACTGCCTGCTCTAGTAATTTAGATGAAAAATCCATAGGTCAAAAATACACATTTTTGATGCAAGCCACATAATTTTAAGGGCTAGCGAAGACTTATTTGTTTGATGCATTATTTGTATTTTGCCGTCGCTAATACATGAACATGCAATCAACCTATATTTTACTGCTTATTGCAGCCTATTTTGGAGTACTTATTTTAATCTCCTTTCTTACAGGAAAAAACACAGATAACGCAGCATTCTTTAAAGCAAATAGGCAATCTCCTTGGTATATAGTTGCATTTGGAATGATTGGAGCATCGTTAAGTGGAGTTACCTTTATTTCTGTTCCTGGGTTGATAGAATCCAATCAATTCAGCTATTTTCAAGTAGTTTTAGGGTATACTTTGGGGTATCTGGTCATTGGAACCGTGTTGCTTCCTCTTTACTACAAGATGAATCTAACATCAATTTACACCTATTTAGAAGAAAGGTTTGGTACCTATTCTTACAAAACAGGAGCTTCATTTTTCTTATTATCTCGCATTGTTGGTGCCAGTTTTAGACTTTTCTTGGTAGCTAATGTATTACAGATCATATTATTTGATAATCTTGGCATTCCATTTTGGGCTACAGTAGTAATGACCATTGCGCTCATTTGGCTCTACACCTTTAGATCTGGAATTAAAACCATTGTTTACACAGATACGCTACAAACGCTATGTATGTTGATTGCAGTTGGAGTAAGCATTTATTATGTTTCAGATGATCTTGGAATTCAAGGAGGAGACCTTATCTCTCATATTGCGCATAGCGATCTATCTAAGATCTTCTTTTTTGACGATTATAAAAGCGCCGACTATTTTTGGAAACAATTTATATCTGGAGCTTTTATAGCCATTGTTATGACAGGATTAGATCAAGATATGATGCAAAAGAATCTTACCTGTAGAAATCTGAAAGATGCACAGAAGAACATGTTTTGGTTTACCATTGTACTTGTTTTTGTAAATCTATTCTTTATGGCATTAGGTATTCTACTTACAGAATATGCACGCGTAAATGGTATAGATGCCTCTAAAGATGACCTGTTCCCGGTAATAGCTACCCAAAGCGGACTTGGAATTGGAATTGCCACTTTCTTTATTTTAGGATTGATAGCGGCAGCCTATAGTAGTGCAGATAGTGCTCTAACTTCCTTAACTACTTCTTTTAGTATTGACATTATAGATATCGAAAAAAGATTCAGTCCAAAAGATCAAATAAGCGTTAGAAAGAAGATCCACATTGCCATCTCCATTATGCTAATTTTGGTAATAGTATCCTTTAAATATTTTATTAAAGACGAAAGCGTAATTGCAAAGTTGTTTGTATTTACCGGCTATACTTACGGGCCTTTACTTGGTCTCTTTAGCTTCGGAATGTTCAGCAAATGGCAAGTTAAAGACAAATTGGTGCCAATAGTAGCTATTACAGCACCAATCTTAAGCTATTTGATAAGCGTTAATAGTTTGGCCTGGTTAGGATTTGAATTTGGATTCTTTATTCTAATTCTGAACGGAGCACTAACCTTTTTAGGACTAGTATTGATTCGTACCCAACATCACTAACGTACAACCCACTTCAATTTCAATATTGTTCTTTCTAAGCAGCTCATATAATTCAGGGTTTTCTGTCCCTGGATTAAAAATAACTCTGTTAGGCTGAAGCGAAAGTATATAGTCGTAATATTCTATCTGTCTCTTTGGATTAAGATATAAGGTTACTGTATCTACTTCCTGAAAATCTTCTAACTCTGTAGCGATTGAAATTCCGGCTACTTCTCCTTTTCTTAAACCCAAAGCTACCACAGGCTGATCATAAGTTACCAACCTATTTATAGCCATATTCGAATATCTAGATGGGTTTGTAGATGCACCCAGCACTAATGTTTTTTTCTTTTCCATAGAAAACAAAGTTACAGCATAAATAAGATTGTAACAAAATAGAATTTGGAGTGTCTTTAAACTGAAGCTCGCTATGGCAAGGGAGATCTTTGATGGTGAGGGCTCCCGGCGCTGTAGCAAAACCCATCTTATCAATTTTGGTAAGGTGGGTTTTAAATTTAATTCAGATTTCTTGTAACATTAAGAATTTTCTATCGTCTTGTAAATGTAGCCTATCTTAATTTGTAGTAATCAGTTTTAACTATTATGCAATACAAAGTATTATTTATTACATTAAAACTGTAACAATTATTTAATTACAGCGTCTATATATAAAGACCTTTCAATTTTTGACTCATCAACATCAGTTATTAGGTTATACAAAGTATTATCTATAACAAGTAACCATCAAAATCAATCAAAAAATGAAACAGTTAATTATTTTAATTTGCCTTATCAGCTTCAACTTAGGCAACGCATTCCAAGCCCCCATAGAGATAAATATTGGACATATCTCCGGTGTGATAGTAGATAAAGAGCTACAAGAACCTCTTCCTTATGTTACCATTGTTATTAATGATCTTAGCGGAAAATTGATCTCTGGAAACATTACTCAAGAAAATGGAAGTTTTGATGTTCAAGATGTACCAGCAGGAAACTATATTTTTCAGGCTCAATTTATAGGTTATAAGACGTTCACTAAAGAAATTGAAATTTCTAAAAGTCAGCCAGAATTACAATTTGGAACTATAGAATTAGAAGCCGATATATCTCAATTAGAAGATGTTATGGTAATTGCTGAAAGATCTTCTATTGAACAGAAGATCGATAGGAAGGTAATAAACGTTGGTAAAGACCTTACCACAAGCGGCGCTACAGCTTCAGATATCATGGGGAATATGCCCACTCTTACCGTAGATCAAGATGGTAATATATCTATGCGTGGCAACTCGAACGTAAGAATACTTATAGATGGTAAACCCACCAACATACCTGCTGCACAATTATTAAAACAAATTCCAAGCACCTCTATTAAAAGTGTGGAGTTAATTACAAATCCTTCAGCTAAATATAATCCTGAAGGCATGAGTGGAATTATCAATATCATACTTTACAAAAATTCTAATCTTGGATTCAATGGGAATCTCAATACCGGAGTAACTTTTGGAAGAGACATTAGAACAAATGGTTCCTTAGATATGAATTATAGAACCGGTAAATTTAATTTTTATGGAAACTTAGGTGGAAATTTCGGAAAAAGGCAAAATGGAGGACGAATTTATACCTATGAAGATCAAAGTCTGCAAACAATAAAAGTATTAGATGATCGCGAGAATTATTTATATAAAGCTGGAGTAGATTTTTACTTGGACGATCATAACACTATGTCTTTTTATACCAATCAGAATAAATCTATTGGGGATATGAAAGGCGATTTTGATATTGTTTATGAAATAGACGCAAATAGAAACATCTATCAAGATCTATTAGTAGATGGGGATATACTTTCCAGTTCGTATAATTTTGATTACAAGAGAAATTTTAAGAAAGAAGGACACAGCTTAGAGTTAGAAACAGATTATAACCGCGTTACCTCAACAGAATTGGCACAGACTCTTTTTACCGGAAACACTTTAAATTATACCAATTTTAAAGATGACGTTTCGGCAAATGTAGATAACACCACCATTAATTTAGATTACATAAATCCTCTTAACTCCAAAACAAAACTTGAATTAGGAGCAGAAGCTAGAATTAGAAATTCTGAAAATACGTACTTCACTACCAATGCTAATTTAAGCGACGCGTTATATAATTACGATAATAGTATTTATTCATTGTATGCAACCTATGGGCAAACCTTCAAAAAATGGTCGTATCAATTAGGAACGCGACTGGAACAATACAATGTAGACGCCATATTAAACGGAACTAAAGTTTATAAAGATGATTATCTAACCTTATATCCAACAGCTTTTGTGTCTTATCAGTTATCTGAAAAGAAATCTATGCAAATGAGTTATGGACGAAGAGTGGACAGACCTGGATTGAATCAAGTTAGTCCGGTAAGAGAATTTAGTACCCCAAGAATTACCGGATTAGGAAATCCAGAATTAGACCCTCAATTCACCAATTCGTTAGAGTTTAATTATTCTCAAAATTTAGAGAATGGTAATTTTACAGGAGGTGCTTTTTATAGAATCATCAATAATGAAATTAATCAAACGCTTTTGGATGATCCTTTAGATCCTTCAAGACAGATCTTAACCTTTATAAATGGCGATAATAATACTTCTTTTGGAGTAGAATTATCTGGAAGTTATAAACCTTTGAAATGGTGGAATATCAATTCTAGTGTAGAGCTATATAATCAGAATTCTAAAGGAATTATTGATGGACAAAACTTGGAGGTTAATAATACTGCGTTCAATTTTAGAATTAATAACAGTTTTACTGTTACAAAGAATTTAACGCTGCAGGCTTTTGGTTATTATAGAGGTCCGTCTAAAGATTATCAATTCAAGGGGAAAGAAATGTATTTTATAAATGCAGGAGCTAGATACAATTTCTTAAAAGATAAGGCCACTTTAAGCCTAAACTTCAACGATATTTTTAAAACTCAAAAATTTGGATTTGACACCGATGTTCCATTCAAACAATCTGGAAGTTTTAGCGGAGACACTCGCACCGTGTTTGTAGGTTTCTCCTATAAATTTGGAGGAGGCAAGAGTGCTGCTCTTAAAAGAAAAAGTAGAGATGATAATGAAACAAGTGGCGGAGGATTATTTTAAATAGTTTATTTGTAATTAGCAAAAACCCCGTGCTCTGGTAAAGCACGGGGTTTTAATTTTATATAAAAAGAGTTTGTTCTACCATTCAATAATAGCACTACCCCAAGTAAATCCACTACCAAAGGCTGCTAAAACAACAATATCGCCTTCTTTAATTTTACCTTGTTCCCAAGCTTCGGTTAAAGCAATTGGAATAGAAGCTGCTGTGGTATTACCATATTTTTGAATATTATTAAACACCTTATCGTCTGTCAATTTCAACTTTTGCTGAATGAATTGAGAAATCCTTAAGTTGGCTTGATGAGGAATTAACATATCAATATTCTTTACTTCCAACCCATTAGCCGTTAAACCTTCATTGATAACTTCAGAAAAACGTTGAATTGCATGTTTAAATACAAATTGTCCATTCATATAAGGGTAATAAGGAATATCATCTCCTTGAGGATTTTCAGCAATAATTTGTGGCACCCAATGTTCTGTACTTGGTCCTTTTAACGAAAGTTCTAAAGCATGTTTCCCTTCAGAATGAAGGTGAGTAGATAAAATTCCTTGCCCATGATGAGAACTTCTTGTAAGTACTGCTGCTCCTGCTCCATCTCCAAAGATCACTGAAACAGATCTTCCTCTAGTGGTAAAATCTAAACCACCACTGTGATTCTCACTTCCTATTACCAAAATGTTCTTATACATTCCGGTCTTTATAAATTGATCTGCCACCGATAGGGCATATACAAAACCACTACATTGGTTTCTAACATCTAAAGCAGGGCATGTATCTATATCTAATAGTTCTTGAACTTGCACTCCACATCCAGGAAAATAGTAATCTGGACTTAAAGTAGCAAAAACAATAAAATCTATATCATCTTTAGAAATGTTCGCACGTTCAATAGCTATTTTAGCAGCTTTCGCTCCCATAACAGACGTTGTATTTCCATCTCCTTTTTTTATATGACGGCGTTCTTTAATTCCTGTACGCTCTTGGATCCAGGCATCATTGGTATCCATTAATTTTGAAAGGTCATCGTTAGTTACCACATTTTCCGGCACGTAACTTCCCAGCCCGGCAATTTTAGATTGATACATTCTTAATAATTATGAAATTAATATTTATTCTTATTAAATTTAAGCATTTAATAATTTTAGGCGGCGCAATATAAGAAACATTAACATCCCATTACTATTTATAAAGCTGCATTTATTCAAAATTAGCGTTCAAATAAGCCCGTTAATGCTATAAATGCGGAAAGCGCAACCTTTATTAAAGCCGCGCCCTCCAAACAACCTAACCAATAAAACCTTTAATAATATTTCTTGTAATCGTTTATGTTTACTTCTGCCTTTAAATCATGTAACAAATTGTATAAGCCAAAGAATGTTCTGTTTATATAAAGAAAATGTTTACTTCCTCTATTTCCATTCATCTTCCTCAACTCTGTATCCTTGCTATACTTTTCGCTTAATGCTGTAATGTTACTCCAAAAAGATTCATCTGCAAAATTGAAAGTTTCATCATGAAAAGGACTGGTAAAAAGACTTAACATTTGATAAAACAATTCTGAAAAGAATTTCACTTCTTTAGCGGAATCATCTGTTCTAAGAATTTCTAATTCGAATAATTTTTTATTGAAGAATTCAGGATCATTAATATTCTTCTTATTTGCTAATTCAAAGTAAGGCTTATAAAAATCCTCTGGCACTTGTTTGATACATCCAAAATCTATGGCTATTAGATTTGCATCTTTATCTACCAGAAAATTCCCCGGATGTGGATCTGCATGTACCGCTTTTAAATAGTGCATTTGGTACATATAAAAATCCCATAATGCTTGGCCAATCTTGTTAGCTTTCTGCTGATCTTGATTTTCTTTGGCAAATTCACTTAAGTGTTTCCCTTCCATCCAATCCATCGTAATAATACGCTCGCTAGAAAGATCTTGATAGTATTGAGGAAATTTAAGATTTGGAATGTGCATACACGCTTCTGAAATATGCTTACTTTGCTCTACCTCTAGCAAATAGTCTGTTTCTTCCAGCAATTTGCCTTCTACCTCTTTAAAATATTTTTCAGAATCTTTACCTTGTAGGTTAAACATTCTTGTAGCAATTGGCTTTACCATTGCAAGATCTGAACTGATACTGTCTGCAACCCCCGGATATTGGATTTTCACAGCAAGTTTTTTCCCATCTTTCGTTGCCTGGTGCACCTGTCCGATGCTGGCGGCGTTGACCGATTGGGCTGCAAACGTATCAAACAGCTCTTCGGGATATTTCCCATTATATTTTTTAAAGGTCTTTCTCACCAGCGGTGCAGATAATGGCGGAACACTGAACTGCGCTAAAGAGAATTTCTCTACATAAGCGCTAGGCAATAAGCTTTTTTCCATAGAAAGCATTTGGGCTACTTTAAGCGCACTTCCTTTTAAGCTTTTTAATCCGTCGTAAATATCTGTAGCATTATCCTCATCTAACTCGTCTCTAGTTAATTCTGGATCGAAAGCCTTTTTACTATAATATTTTAGATAATTACCACCAATTTTAACTCCTGTCTGTACCATTTTTGAAGTACGACCTAATTTTCCAGTTGGTATTTTATCTATTGTTTTCATTTTCTTAATCTTATATAAAAACCTTACAGATATTTATGTAGGGCTGATTCTCTGTAAGGCAACTATCGGGGGGATTATCCCATTTTTTCTTTCCACAAGAACTTCCCAAAATCTAAAATGCGTTCTAAAGGTGTATTATCAAATAAATCAAAAACTGTATTTACAGATTTTTCTATAGCAACATCGGTACTTTCAAATTTTGGAGAATTATCATCCTTCCAAAATTTCATAATAAATAATAATTGCAACCAAGTAGCTTCAGAAAATATAGTTTCAGATTGTTTTAAAATCTTAACCGATTTATCTTCGTTCCCTTCCTGAATTAATTCTGTAGCAAAACCTTTCACTCTTTTTCTTAAGCCTTTTAACTGCTCCAGATTCTTCATCATCGTAGGCTCTTCAGAAAGACTAAACAACGCATAGCTTCTATTTGCAGTTAATAACTCAAAGAAGGTATAGTAAAAAGTTAACAATTTTTCTCTAGTGGTAAAGCTTTCAAATTCTGGACTCTGCCCGATCAACATTAATGTATTATCATAAAACTGATTCCAGATACCTTTTTGTAACCCATCAAAACTTCCATAGAATTCATAGAACTGGTCTTCAGTAATACCTTGATCTTTACAAAATTTGTAAACATTCTTAGGCATTTTATCTTGCTCCAAAACATATTCCATGTAAAGCGAAATCAATTTATCCTTAGTCAAAACTGAGGAAGTGTTTGATTTACTTTTTACTGTTGCTGTTTTCTTTTGTGCCATAACTATTATTTCTGTTGTAAATATACAAACTGTTTAACCTTTTTAAATAATCATTAAACAAAAATGTTTGTTAAATATTTACGGGATTTATCTACTTCTGGTTTTAGACGATATTAAAACTACTTAATTACAAGTGCCAGATTGGCAGCATAACTTACTTGGTATTTTTTTTGACTATATAGAAGTGATAATAAATAATTTAATTAAAAATCAATTATATATGGCAACCGGAAACATTAATGTATCTGTAGAGAACATTTTTCCTCTTATTAAAAAGTTCCTTTACAGCGATCACGAGATCTTTCTTAGGGAGTTAATTTCTAACGCAACAGATGCTACCCTAAAACTGAAACATCTTACCAGCATTGGTGAGATAGATGTAGAATATGGGAATCCTAAAATTGAAGTTAAGATTAATAAGGAGGATAAAACTCTTCATATTATAGATCAGGGAATTGGGATGACCAAAGAAGAAGTAGAAAAGTACATCAACGAAGTAGCTTTTTCTGGAGCTGAAGAATTCTTAGAAAAATATAAAGATTCTGCCAAAGACAGTGGAATTATCGGCCATTTTGGTCTTGGATTCTATTCTGCCTTTATGGTAGCAAACAAAGTAGAGATTCTTACTAAATCTTATAAAGATGAGCCTGCTGCACATTGGACGTGTGAAGGTTCTACCGAATTTACTTTAGAAACTGCAGAAAAAGCAGATCGAGGAACAGAAATCATACTTCATATTAACGAAGAAGATGAACAATTTTTAGAAGAAGGAAAGATAAATGAACTTCTAGTTAAGTATAATAAATTTATGCCGGTGCCAATTAAATTTGGTACTAATGAAGAAGAACTTCCTTTACCAGAGGGTGCTGCAGAAGATGCCAAAGCAGAAACAGTAGAAGTTGATAATATCATCAACAACCCTACTCCGGCTTGGACCAAGCAACCTACAGATCTTGAAGATAAAGATTACAAAGATTTCTATAGAGAACTGTATCCTATGCAGTTTGAAGATCCATTATTCCATATCCATTTAAATGTAGATTATCCATTCAACCTAACAGGGATTCTTTATTTCCCTAAAATGGGACAGGATATGAACATTCAAAAAGATAAAATCCAACTTTATCAAAACCAAGTATATGTAACAGATAATGTTGAGGGAATTGTTCCTGAATTCTTGACCATGTTACGTGGGGTGATAGATTCTCCAGACATCCCGCTAAACGTATCTAGATCTTACTTACAGGCTGATGGTGCTGTTAAAAAGATTGCTAGCTACATTACCAGAAAAGTAGCTGATAAACTTAAATCTCTTTTCACTAACAATAGAGAAGAGTTTGAGAAAAAATGGAATGATATTAAAATTGTGATTGAATACGGAATGCTTTCAGAAGATAAATTCTTTGAAAAAGCTGATAAGTTTGCCCTGTATCCAACAGTAGATGATAAGTACTTCACTTTTGAAGAACTTCAAGACAACATAAAAGATAACCAAACCGATAAAGATGGTAATATGGTGATTCTTTATGCTTCTAACCAAGATGCACAGCACAGTTATATTGAAGCTGCTAAAGACAAAGGATACCAAGTTCTATTGTTAGACTCTCCAATTGTTTCTCATTTAATTCAGAAATTAGAAAGTTCTAAAGAAAAGATCTCTTTTGTAAGGGTAGATAGTGATCATGTTGATAATCTTATCAAGAAAGAAGAAGACAAAATCTCTAAACTTTCTGATGAAGAAAAAGACAAGTTAAAAGCAGATTTCGAAAAAGTTGTGCCTAAAGAAAAGTACAATGTGCAGTTAGAGGCTATGGATAGCAATGCCGCTCCTCTTATCATTACTCAGCCAGAGTTTATGAGAAGAATGAAAGAAATGCAACAAACCGGAGGTGGCGGAATGTTTGGAATGGGCAATATGCCAGAGATGTACAATTTGGTAGTAAATACCAATCATGAATTGATCTCTGAAATTCTAAATACCAAAACAGAGAAAAAACAAGAAAGATTGATTAAACAATCTTTGGATTTAGCACGTCTTTCTCAAAATTTACTTAAAGGTGAAGAGTTAACAGCGTTCATTAAGAGAAGTTTTGAAATGGTGAAATAATCTAGATTCACTTTTATATTGTAAACCGCTTTCACTTGAAACATAGTAGAAGCGGTTTTTTTTATTTAAACAGGTTATAAAAGCTTTTGTACATTTATCTATCTAAATTTCACTTTATGAAAAATATACTTATTCTAATTTTGCTTTCCATTCTTGCCAGTTGTAATCAATCTCAGAAAAAAGAAACTCCTACAGCAGAACCTATAGAGATCGAACCTAATTCTGGAATTGGAGATGGAGCTGTTTCCCCGGCGGTTGCTTTTGCACAAAGTATCGAGAATGCGCATAACAAAACTGCATGGAATAGTAATACCGCTGTTGCATTTGATATAGATCTCAAATTTGGGGGACAAGAAAGATTGAATGGGAAAATTACGAGCCTAACAAATTCATCCAAAATAAGAATTGATAAGAAAGATGGAGCTAAACTTATTTTTGATGGATCTGAAGTGTATTTATGTCCAGAAACAGCTCCAGATAAAGGAGCTAGATTTGACATGTTTACTTGGCAATATTTCTTCGCAATGCCTTTTAAATTAACAGATCCTGGAACAAATTGGGAAAACATAGATTCAAAAAAAGAAAATGAGCTATCATATCCGGCCGGTAGATTAACTTTTCGAAAAAATATTGGAGATGCTCCAGATGATTGGTATGTGATCTATCAAGACCCTAAAACCAATCTTTTACACGCGGCTGCTTATATAGTAACATTCGGATCTGAAATAGATAAGGCAAACGAGAATCCCCATGCCATTGTATATTCAAATTATAAAACTGTGGAAGGTATTCAGGTTGCTACACAATGGGATTTTCACGAATGGAGCGAAGAAAAAGGAATTGGAAAGAAGTTAGGAGAGGCAACAATTAGTAATATTGTATTCTTTGAAGCGGAAGCAGATCTTTTTGAAAAGCCTGATAAGTCTAAATTGATAGAAAAGTAATTTTCTTTTTTAGCTTAATACCTCAACATGTATATTTCTATAAATCACTTGATAGAACGTTGAATTATCATAAGGCTTTACGATAATATCATTCATTCCTGCCTCATGTATTTCTTCACGAATTTCTTCTATCTCTACAGCTGTTAATGCAATAATAGGTATTACCGGATTAAATAATCTTATTCGCCTTGTAGCTTCTAACCCTGAAATTCCTGGCATATTTAAATCCATTAATACAAGATCAAAATGTTGATCTTTAACTGCATCTATAGCAGCAATTCCATTATCACAAATCTCACATTCAAAAGACTTTTGTTCTAAAATTCGCTGAGTAACTACTTGATTAATTCTATTATCGTCTACTACCAAAATTCGTTTTCCTAAAGCGTTCTGTTCCATTTCAACTTCACTATCAAGTACGTTGGTTTTAGATGCTACTTCATTCTCACCTTTCTCAAAAACTATGGCAAAACTAAAGGTAGAACCAACCCCTTCTTTACTTTCTAGCTGAATGTCAGATTCAAACAAATTCAAAAGCTTCTTGACAATTGGTAATCCAAGCCCTGTTCCTTGATAGTTGTAATTAGAAGATTTCAATTGAGAAAATTCTTCAAAGATCAACTGCTGTTTGCTTTCAGGAATTCCTAAACCATCATCTTTAATATCAAAATTGATCTTAACGCTTTCCTCTTGCTCATCTATCAATTTTAAACTAACCCAAATATTTCCACGCTCATTAAATTTCATAGCATTACCTACCAAATTCATCAAGATTTGAGATAATCGTACAGGATCTCCAACTATATTTTTAGGAATGGCTGGATCAAAATCAAGGTGAATGACATTTTTGTTTTGAAGTCTGGTAAATTCAAAAGACTTAATTATACTATTTAATAACTCGATTAAATTAAAGGAAAGGTGCTCTAATTTTAAAAGATTAGATTCCATCTTATTCATTTGAAGCACATCGTTAATAAGTGCTAAAAGATAATCTGCAGAAAATTTAAGCGATTGAAGGTCATTTTCATGCTTTTTCAAGGACTTATCTTCTAAGAGAATGGATGTAAGTCCAATTACACCATAAAGCGGAGTTCTAAGCTCATGACTTATAGTGGAGAAGAATTTAGTCTTAAGTACAGATAAGCGTTCTGCTTCTTCTTTTGCTATAATAAGTTCTGAATTTTTATCGCTTAATTCCGATATTAATTCACGTCTAGATCTATTAATAAAATACAAAGCCATTAATATAAAGATCAGAACAAGTGAAGAAATAATAAGGATGAACATTTTCTCCCTAGATTTTTCTATGACCTCATCTTTAAATTCTTGCTCTTTCTTTGCTACCTGAAGATCTTTTTGATATTCGCTAACGTCAAATCTTGCATTTGCAGATTCTATCTGACGAAGTTTATCATTTTCGAATATTTTAGAATTGTATTCATTAAATTTTTCAAGAGCAGTAAAAGCTTCTTTAAAATCTCCTTTTTTATAAAGTAGCTTTGCATATTCTTCATACGCATGCGAAGCTTCTAAAAGTTGGGCTTTCCCTTCTGCTATTCGAATAGAGCTTTCAAAATAATCTTTGGCTTTCTCCAAATCACCAATTCCCATATAATACCTACCCGTTAAATATTCTAACTGAGTATCTTCACTATTAGGAGAAAATTCTTTACTAATCTTACGGGCACGTTTTAAATAAGGAGCCGCTTTTTCAAATTGATTATTATCTATGTACGTCCATGCAATATTTAGTGTTGGAACAAAGGAGTCTGCAGTTAAACCAAGCTTATCCGTTAAGGCAATAACTTTCTTATAATAATCAATTCCTTTTTGAGTGGTATTCTTATCTTCAGAATAAACATTTCCTAGATCTGTGTAAGCAGCCACTAAAATGGTATCATTCTTTAGCTTTAAAGCATATTTTAAAGCTTCTTCATAATGCTTGGTCGCACGTATGGTATCATTAAGATCTTGATAGCTAAAACCTAGAATTCTATTTCCTTGATAATCGAAGAAAATATCACCTTCTTTATCGGCTTCTTCTAATAAATACATAGATTGCTCTATGGCCTCTTTATAATCGTATTTTAGGTAATAATCCATTGCCTGATTGTAAATAGACTTTAAACACTCAACTCTTGTAGAATCTTCTTGAGCGTAGCTATTTGCAAACAATAAGGTGAAGAATAAAAAAATAAAGTAATTTTTCTTCAATATGGATCTAGATTTAGTTCATTTAATTTGGAGCGGGAAGTTACTATATATTAGATAATTAAACAATTATTTAAATAATAAAGCACAACTTTAACGTGGATCTACTGATAATTTAAAACTAAACTTGACATTATATCAATTAATTCCTAATATTTACAAGAATTAAAAAAATCAATTAAAACGTATGATCTATCCTTGGCATCTTTATTTAATGAGCTTCATGTACATAATTGCAGGAATTATTCACTTTATAAAACCGAAGGTTTATATGCGTATTATGCCTAAATATCTTCCTGCACATAAGGCCTTGGTATATCTTAGCGGTTTAGCTGAAATATTGCTAGGCGTAGGTTTACTATTTCCTGAAACTAAGAATGTTGCAATTTACGGCATCATTTTAATGCTGATGGCCTTTCTCTTGGTTCACTTTTATATGCTTTCCTCTAAAAAAGCAGCAGCTGGCATACCACGGTGGGCATTACTATTTAGGATACCACTCCAATTTTTGTTAATGTGGTGGGCTTATTTCTATCTCGCCTATTAATTGTGTTTACATATGAACAGTATTGATAAAAGAATGTTTGAAATACCGGATGCAGAAATTATCTATTATCCAGATTTCCTTGCCAGTTCAATAGCAGACACATATTTCGATAATTTTTTAAATGAATTGGAATGGGCACAATTTGATATAAAAATTTTTGGAAAAAAAATTCCCCAGCCTAGACTTACTGCATTGTATGCTATAAACGGACAATCCTATTCTTATTCAAACTTAATATTGCATCCACATCCTTATACTCCCGAGTTAGAAACGCTACAAACTAAAATAGAAGAAATAACCGATACAAAATTCACTCACTGTTTGGCTAACTTATATAGAAATGGAAATGATAGTATGGGGTGGCATGCAGATAATGAAAAAGAATTAGGAACAAATCCTCTAATAGCATCTTTAAGTTTGGGAGTACCAAGAAAATTCCAACTAAAACATAAAGAGCAAAAAGATAAAAAATTGGAAATTTTTTTAGAGCATGGTAGTTTACTCATCATGAAAGGCGAAACTCAACATTTTTGGAAACATCAGTTACCCAAGAGTAAAAAGATAGAAATCCCAAGAATCAACCTAACTTTTAGGACTATTTTATAAAACGTTAAAACCTACTTCTTTTACTTTTGCTATTATGGAAAAGAAAGACAATCTCAACGAAAGACAATTAAATAGAGTAATAGAAATGGCATGGGAAGACAGAACCACTTTTGATGCTATTGAATTTCAATTTGATCTTACCGAAAAAGATGTGATCGAGATCATGCGATTAGAACTTAAACCTTCTAGTTTCAGATTGTGGAGAAAAAGAGTTCAAGGGAGAAAGACCAAACATGCAAAATTGAGAGAAAACGAAATCGGCCGCTTTAAATGCAGCCGACAACGTTCTATTTCTAATAACAAAATCTCTAAGAGATAACTTCCTTACTTATAGATTTCGTTTAATACCGAAGCTAATCTTAAACCGCCTTTTTCTAATTGTTCCCTAACAACAGGAAACCAGTCATACATATATTTATAACTTAACTTCTCTCCTATTTCTGCCGAGTTGTATACTTTTTCGCTCAATCTTTTAGATTCGTACATCCAATCTTCAAAAGATCCGTTAATAAGTTGTTTTTGTTCTGATTCAGAAAATATAACAGCATTTTTAGCCAGTTCCGAATAGCTCATATCATAACTATCTATCATATCACTATCCCATAATCGGTGTAAGTTAGAACCATCGTTAAACCATCTAATTTGAATATCATTTCCGCCTTTATCTTCTCCTCTACCGGTATGAAGGGGTTGATGTAGATCTCCCATAAAATGAACTAACATTTTTAAATAGAATTCTTTATCTTCTTTGCTGCTGTTTTTATCTTTTAAGATCTGTACACATTTTCTAAGACCCTTTAAAAGATCACCTTTTTCATTTGCGTCTTCTGCTTTATATTCTGTAGCTCCTTCAGGTAAATTTACATAATGATATACTCCAAATTCTCTAAAACGTGGATCGCTCTTAATTTCATCTGCAAAGGTGGAAACCAAGGCCAAGCTATTCCCATTTAAAATTTTTGAGATCTCTTTCTTAGCTTCTTTAGATAAATGTTTAGATGCAATTTCAGCAGTGGTTCTATGCCCTGTTTGCCCCCAGTAATAATTGTTTGAAAATCCCGAAATACTAGTAATCATCAAGGCACATGCAAAAATAATATGTTTCATAAATTCTAATTTTTCACAAATATAAGTAACCTCAGCTTTTAAGGCTATAAAATATATTTTGATTACCTAATTTAATATCATATATTTATGATATCATTTTAATATCAACTAACTTCTATAACCATGAAAACCAACGAAAAAACTTTAAATCCACCAAGCGGGTATGTGATGCTTTTTTTATTCTTTATATTATTTGTAGCCGGCATTGGCGGATTTATTTTTTTAAGAAGTCCCTGGTTGATACTCTGTATTGTTCTAGCCCTATTCTTAGCTTCAGGACTTATTTTGGTAAATCCAAACGAATCTCGAGTCTTACTTCTTTTTGGAGATTATAAAGGAACCGTAAAGAGCAACGGATTATTTTGGGTGAATCCGTTCTATACTAAGAAAAAAATCTCGCTAAGAGCTAGAAATTTTGACAGTGAACGTTTGAAGGTAAATGATAAGTTAGGTAATCCAATTATGATTAGTACAATTTTGGTTTGGCGGGTAGAAGATACGTACAAGGCTTCTTTTGATGTAGATAATTTTGAAAATTTTGTAGTGGTACAAACTGATGCTGCTGTAAGAAAATTAGCCAGTTTATATCCGTATGATAATTTTGCAGATGAAGGCTTAGATGAAGACATTACCTTAAGAGCAAGTGTAAATGAAGTAAGTGAAGCCTTAGAAAAAGAATTGGAAGAACGCTTAGATATAGCTGGAATTGAAGTTCTAGAAGCACGAATAGGATATTTAGCGTATGCTAACGAAATTGCAAGCGCTATGCTTAAAAGACAGCAAGCAACCGCAATTGTTGCTGCTAGACATAAGATTGTAGAGGGTGCTGTGAGCATGGTAGAAATGGCCTTAGAAGAATTAAGCAGAAAGCAGATCGTAAACCTAGATGATGAAAGACGAGCCGCAATGGTGAGCAATTTAATGGTAGTGCTTTGTAGCGATAAAGATGCCTCGCCAATTGTAAATGCAGGAACTCTCAATCATTAACAGATGCACGTTTTTAAAGAAGAACAGAAATTCAATCAGTGGTGGGTGTATGCCATTGTATTTTTTACCGGTGCAGGTTCTACTATCAGTATTTATAATGAAACTGATGGATTTACAAATTTTAAGGAAGCAGGCCCTATTTTGTTTGGATTGTTCTTAATTGGCATCATGGTCTATCTATTTTCGTTACGACTAAAAACAAGAATAAGTAAAGTTGGTATAGAAGCTAATTTTAGACCCCTGCCTTTCTTTAAAAGAGAATATAGGTGGAATGAGATAGCTTCCTGCCACGTTAGAAAATACTCTGCGATTACAGAATATGGTGGATGGGGAATAAGAGGATTATTTCCGACTAAAGCTTACACGGTTCGCGGGAGTTATGGCATTCAAATTGTAACCAAAGACAATGTGCATTTTTTGATAGGCACGCAAAAACCGGAAAAAGCAAAAGCAACCATTAAGAGGTACACGCAGAAACAAGAAAATTAATCAATATGAAATCATTTAAAATTTTAAGCATGCTATTTCTTTTGATATTCTCTCAACAAGGATATTCTCAAGAAAAATCTACCGATTCTATTTTTACAGAACAGGAAGTTTCTATCAATAAATTTATAGATGGAACACTTACACAACCTACAGATTCTATAAAGCCAGATCTGGTTATTCTTATTCAAGGTTCTGGACCTGTAGATAGAAATGGGAATGCCAATATGATGAAAAATGATGCCTCTAAGAAAATAGCGCATCAATTAGCAGAAAATGGAATTGCTTCTTTCAGATTTGATAAAAGAATATTTAAAATGCAGCGTTTGAATATTCAAGAAAAAGATCTGAAATTTCAAGATTTTGTGACCGATGTGGATTCAATTCTATCCTATTTTAAGGTGAAAAATGAATTCAATAAAATCATTGTCGCAGGACACAGCGAAGGATCTTTAATAGGAATTCTTGCAGCACAACAAGAAGGAGCAGATGCTTTTATTTCTTTAGCTGGTGCGGGAAGAAGTATAGACAGTATTGTGGTTGACCAAATTAGTAAACAATCTGAAGAGTTGGCACAAAATGCTAGAGAAAGTTTTGACGAGATAAAGGCTACCGGCACTTCTACAAATTACAACCCTATGTTGGTTTCAATTTTTAGACCAAGCGTGCAGCCATTTATTGCTTCTTGGATGCAATATGATCCTGCTCAAGAAATCTCTAAATTAAAAATCCCGGTGCTTATTATTAATGGAAGTTTTGACATTCAAGTAGATGAAACCGATGCAAAGCTTCTGCATGAAGCAAGTCCTAATTCTAAGTTGACGATTCTTGATAAGATGAATCATATTTTCAGAAAAATTGATGGAGATGCTTTAGAGAATACCAAGGCATATAATCAACCTGAACTGCCCTTACATCCTGAACTTATACCCACTTTAGTTGATTTTATTGACACAATAAAATAAGATGAGTAAGAAGAAAGCATTTGCCTTACGATTAGACGAAGAGGTACTAAAAGCAATTGAGAAATGGGCTTCAGATGAATTTCGAAGTACCAATGGGCAGATTGAATATATGCTTTCTAATGCTTTAAAAGATGCTAAAAGGCATCCTAAGAAAAAATCAGAAGAAGAATAACATGGATTACAAAATAGTATTTTCAGATATAGACGGAACTCTATTAGACAAAGATCGAGGTCTGGCCACAGCCACTATAGCGCAAGTAAAAAAATTAAAGAATAAAGTGCCTTTTATTCTCATTTCCGCCAGAATGCCTGCTGCTATGAGACATCTTCAGAAAGAATTAGAAATTGAAGACCTCCCGATTATTTGCTATAATGGGGGGTTGGTTTTAGTAGATGGAAAAGCTATCAGCTCTACCGAAATTCCTATTAATATAGTTGAAGCTCTTACCAATTTCAACAAACCTACTGCTTGTCACTTAAGCCTTTATCATAATGATGAATGGTATGCGCCAGAATTTGATGAATGGGCAACTCGAGAAAAAAATAATACAAAAGTAGAACCGCAAATAAAATCGAATTTTGAAGTAGTCCAAAAATGGAACAAGGAAGGTAAAGGAGCTCATAAGATCATGGCTATGGGTCCAGAAAAGCAAATAGATGCTATTCGCGATTTTCTGAACACCAATTATTCCGAGCAACTTATTTTGTATAGATCTAAAGATACCTATTTGGAAATTGCTCATAAAAGCATTTCAAAACTAACGGCCATAGAATTACTATTAGAAAAGCATTTTTCTCACACTTTACAGCAAACCATTGCTTTTGGAGATAATTACAACGATGTGGAAATGCTAAAGAATGTAGGTTTTGGAATTGCCGTAGGAAATGCTCGGGAAGAAGCAAAACTTGTAGCAGCTCATGTTACCCATCATCATAAAGAAGATGGGGTTGCAAAAATGCTGGAAGAACTCTTTAATCCAAAGAAATCTTCACTTTAAAAATTTCAGCTTGATTATAGTTTGATAAAAATTGTATTTTGCCGCTCAAACTATATCTACTTATGGAAAACACACCCTATTTTACAAATGATGCCATTGTATTAGGAATTTTAATGATCGCTTTAGGATTTGTATTTTATACCTCTTCTAAGAAGGAAGGATTTTGGGCTAAATTTTACAAATACGTTCCGGCGCTTCTAATGTGTTACCTTATTCCGGCAATCTTCAATTCGCTTGGAATTATAGAAGATCAAACCTCTCAATTATATTTCGTTTCTAGTCGATTTTTACTTCCTGCTGCCTTGGTTTTAATGACTCTAAGCATCGATCTAAAAGCTATTTTCAATTTAGGACCAAAAGCCTTGATTATGTTCTTTACAGGAACCGTAGGAATTATAATTGGAGGACCTCTTGCTATTTTATTAATAGCTACTTTTTCTCCGGAAACAGTGGGTGGAATTGGGCCAGATGCTGTTTGGAGAGGACTTTCCACTCTTGCAGGAAGCTGGATAGGCGGTGGAGCCAATCAAGCTGCCATGTTAGAGATTTATGAGTATAATCCAGATCTGTATGGCGGAATGGTTTTGGTAGATATTGTAATTGCTAACCTATGGATGGCAATTATTCTTCTAGGAATTGGTAGAAACGAACAAATAGATAAATGGTTAAAAGCAGACAATTCTGCAATTACCGAATTAAAGAATAAAGTTGCTTCCTACTCAGACAGTGTAACTCGCATTCCTTCTTTAGCTGATTTAATGATCTTATTAGCACTTGCATTTGGTGCCGTAGGAATTGCACATTGGGGAGCAGATAATATTTCGGCTTACTTAGTAAATAATTTTGAAGTCTTTAGCGATAATAAAAGTTCTTTAGCCTCTTTTGCCTCTTCCTTCTTTTGGATGATAAGCATAGCAACAGCAATAGGAATTGCATTGTCTTTTACTAAATTCAAATCTTATGAAGGTGCAGGAGCAAGTAAGCTAGGTAGTGTTTTTATCTATATTCTTGTAGCTACCATTGGGATGAAAATGGATCTAGCCATGGTTTTTGATAATCCTGGGCTTATAGCTATAGGATTTGTTTGGATGACCATTCATGCAATTCTACTTATTATTGTTGCCAAACTTGTAAAGGCTCCTTACTTCTTTCTCGCTGTTGGTAGTCAGGCAAATGTTGGTGGAGCAGCTAGTGCTCCGGTAGTTGCAGCTGCCTTTCATCCATCTTTAGCAACCGTAGGAGTTTTATTAGCAGTATTTGGATATGTAGTAGGAACCTATGGTGCAATTTTAAGTACAATTTTAATGCAATTGGCCGCTGGAGGTTAGTATAACTACAAAATTTATATGATATTTGCCACCCTTAAAAGCCAATCAGAATTCATGAAAAAAATTAGTTTATTCCTCGTTATCCTATTAAGTGTTATCGCTTGTTCAGAAAAAGAAAGCAACCTAAGTGTAAGCGGTAACGTTAAAGGGCTTAAAAAAGGAATCTTATACCTTCAAAAGATAGACGATACCGTATTGGTAAATGTAGATTCTGTGGTGGTAGACGGAGATGCTAATTTTATTTTAAAAGATTATATCAAGAGTCCACAGATCATGTATCTATATTTAGATAAAGTGGATAATGCCCAATATGACGATCGTATAGAATTCTTTGCTGAAGAAGGAGAAATGACTATTAATACCAACTTAAAGAATTTTCAGTTTGATGCTGAAATTAGCGGTTCTGCCAATCAAAATAAATTAGTAGAATATAAGCAGATGATGTCTCGATTTAATGACAAGAATTTAGATCTTATCAAGAGAAATTTTGAAGCGGAGCGAGATGATAATCAAGAGGCTTTAGTTCAAATCGATAAAGAATACAACCAACTGCTTACTAGAAAGTATTTATATACCGTAAATTTTGCCATCAATAACAAAGATCTTGAAATTGCTCCCTATTTAGCCCTTTCTGAAGTTTTTGATGCCAATATTAAATATTTAGATACCATCTATTCTTCCATGACACCTCATGTTAAAAAATCTGCTTACGGTAAAAACCTTAAAAGCTTTTTAAAGGAGCGAAAGAAAAATGAGAAAATTGAAGAGAAGGTTGACAACCAATAAAATTTAAAGCTGCTATTAGCAGCTTTTTTTATGCTTTTTATTTAAAGTATTAATATTTCCTTATGTCTTAAAAAGTAGTTGAATTCCTAACTTTGAGAAAAACCAACTATTTATGACCACACAAAAACTAACTGAAGAAAAGTACGATCTTATTTGTATAGGTGGAGGTATTATGAGCGCTACCCTATCTTTAATGTTAAAGCTAGTAGATCCAGAAGCGCGTATCATAATTTTTGAAAGGTTAAGTGATATTGCAGAAGAAAGTTCAGACACTTGGAATAATGCTGGTACAGGTCACTCTGCTTTCTGTGAACTAAATTATACTCCACAACAAAAAGATGGCTCTATAGACGTTTCAAAAGCTATAGAGATCTTCGAACAATTTGAAAAATCAAAAGAGTTTTGGACATACTTGGTAGAACAAAAATTATTGGATAATCCTGAGGAGTTTATTCAGTCTACTCCCCATCATAGCTGGGTTCGAGGAAAAGACGATTCAGAATTTTTAAAGAAACGTTTTGAAGAGATGACTAAACATCCTATGTTCGAATCCATGAAATTTGCCGATGATTTTGAAACTATGAAATCTTGGTTTCCTTTAATTATGGAAGATCGCACTCCAGATGAAATTATGGCTGCTACAAGAATGGAATTAGGTACCGGAGTAGATTTTGGAAATCTCACCCGTAAATTCTTCAGAATATTAGAAGAACATTTTGATGTTCCTGTATTACGAGATCATGAAGTATTAGATGTAGATCCCGCATCAAATATTGAATGGCTCGTAAAGGTTAAAGATCTTAAAAATGATGAGAAAAAATATTATGATGCAGAACATGTTTTTATTGGAGCCGGTGGTGGAGCTTTACCGTTATTACAAAAAGTAGAGATTCCAGAAAAAGACGGTTATGGAGGATTTCCTGTGGGAGGACAGTGGCTTTATTGTAAGAATAGGGACGTCATAGAAAAGCATCACGCCAAAGTATATAGCAAAGCCGGTGTAGATGCACCGCCAATGTCTGTTCCTCATTTAGACACAAGACATATTAAAGGTAAACAAGAGTTATTATTTGGTCCATTTGCAGGATTTAGCACAAAATTTTTAAAAGAAGGTTCTTATTTAGACCTCCCAAAATCTATCAATTTTAAGAACATTCCATCTATGTGGGGAGTATTCTGGCATAACCTACCATTAACAAAATACCTCATGGAGCAAATCACCATGGATCATGAAGATAGAATGGAAGATCTTCGCGTATTCATTAAGGAAGCAAAATCTGAAGATTGGGAATTAAAAGTAGCAGGACAACGAGTACAGATCATCAAAAAAGATGAAGAAGAAGGTGGAACTTTAGAATTTGGAACAGATGTAATTCACAGTAAAGATGGTTCAATTACAGCATTGCTAGGCGCCTCTCCGGGAGCTTCTACAGCAGTACATATAATGATTGAAGTATTGCAAATTGCTTTTCCAGAGAAAGTAGCAACGCAAGATTGGAAAGATAAACTTTCTAAAATGATTCCTCTTTGGAATAAAAAAGTGAATGATGATGTAGATAGCTTTAAAGAAATTCAAGCTAATTGTTCTAAAGCCTTAGAACTTGACACTAAACACTAATTTAAAGGCATAAAAAAAGCTTCTCTTTTGGAGAAGCTTTTAAAATTAGAGCCGATAGAGGGACTCGAACCCACGACCTGCTGATTACAAATCAGCTGCTCTAGCCAGCTGAGCTACATCGGCCTAAAATTTTTATAATTTATTGATCTTTTCTACTAACGCGTTCGCTTTAGTTTCCAATTCTTTTTCAATAGATTTAAAATGTTGCTTTTTATTCTCAACATCTTTTTTGTTGATCTTAGCTATTAATTCATCAAAAGCACCAATCGCTTCTTCCACGATTTCTTCTGTTTGCTTAGGATCCTGTTTAGGATTAGCTAATTGATTAATGTAAGCCGCTTCAATGATATCTCCCATCACATAGTTTACATCTCTCTTCAACAATCTTTTACTTGCCATGTTTCTTAATTTTAAGCTGCGAATTTAATCTATTTTCTAATATAATTAAACACTTACCTCTAAAATTTTTGAATTCTTTCCTAAGATGCTGATATTCTGAATGGAAGAAGGCACTAATAATGTTTCACCATACTTAAGATCTACTATTCCTTGATCATATTTCACTTTAGAATCGCCTTCAACCCCCATTAAAATGACAAAAGAGTCTAAATTTTGATAATTCCGATCTAATTTCCCATTCACTTTTAAAATATCTGTGTTAAAATAAGTGTCATGAACTAAGGTGTTGCTTTTATTTTCTTCTAACTTATAATCAACCAAAAAATCTTTGCTATCACTCAGATCTATACAATCTAAAGCTTCTTCTGTATGTAAATCTCTGTGCTGCCCTGTATCAGAAACCCGATCCCAATCATATATTCTATACGTAATATCAGAATTTTGCTGAATTTCAGCTAATAAGATACCTGCACCAATGGCGTGAACCAAACCGGCTTTTATAAAATAAGCATCTCCAGGTTTAGATTTTTCAGTATTTAAGGCATTTGCCAATCTCCCTTCTTTAACTAGATCTTGATATTCCTTCTTAGAAACTGCCTCTTTGAAACCTAAAATAATCTCTGCACCTTCATCAGACTGCATGATATACCACATCTCTGTTTTTCCAAATGAATTATGTCTTTCTTGAGCTACTTCATCATTTGGATGTAACTGTATAGACAAGGCCTCCGCAGCATCTATAAATTTAATAAGCAATGGAAATTTAGAACCGTGTTGCTTATAGGTTTTTTCACCTACAAGAGCTCCTTTATATTCTTCTATAAGGCTTTTTAAGGTTTTGCCTGCTAATTCTCCTTCGGCCACTACAGAAAGGTCACCCTCAACATCTGAGATTTCCCAACTTTCTCCAGTGTTATGGCTTTTGGAATTTTTATTAAGAACATGTTGTAATTTACTTCCTCCCCAAACTTTTTCTTTTAAGATGGGGGTAAATTTTAATACGTAGAGATCTTTATTCATGCTGAAGAGATTTAATTTTCTTTAAAGCTTTTGTTGTATGCTGCGAAGCGTTTAAATTGTTATACCTCATTTGAAGATAGCCATTTTTATCAAAAACGAAAGTTTCTCTTCCAGGAATTATTCCAAAAAGTGATGCTTCCACACCAAAAGCTTTTCTGGCAACCTTATCTAGATCTGAAAGAAAGATAAAAGGCAAGCTATATTTGTTGGCGAATTTAGAATGTGAAGCTTCAGAATCTGAACTTATAGCAATTACCTCTGCACCAAGATCTTTAAAATCTTGATAACGGTCTCTAAACTCACAAGCTTCCTTGGTACAACCCGGAGTGAAATTCTTAGGATAAAAATAAATTACTACAGGCTTCTCGCCTATAAATTGACTTATTTCAAAATTATTACCTTCTTTATCGTTAAGTGTTATTTGGGGTATGAGATCTCCTTTTTTCAAATTGAATTATTTTCCTGTATAAGTTACAAAGTTTCTGGGAGTTTCATATAAAGTAACTGATAGATCTAGATCTTTTGGCAATTTCGAGTGGAGTTTATTCCAAATAACTACAGCAATATTTTCTGCGGTGGGATTCATTTCTTTAAATTCTGGAACCTCTACATTTAAATTTTTATGATCGAATTCAGTTTCAATTTCAGAATAGATAAGATCTTTTAAAACTTTCATATCCATTACAAAGCCTGTTTCTTGATCTATCTCACCGGTTACAGCCACGATCAATTCATAATTATGACCATGAAAATTAGGATTGCTACACTTGCCGAAAATCTCTTTATTTCGAGTATCATCCCAGTCTTTACGATATAGTCTATGAGCAGCATTAAAATGTGCTTTTCTGTTTACTGTAACTCTCATTGTTTTATGGTTTGATAATATTTATCGAAAATGATCTTGAACCACTCGGTATAAATTGATGGATTAACTGCCATATCCTTTTTTACATCTTCTAAAGATATCCACTTCCAAGCTGCTGCTTCCTCTTCATTCAACCTTGGCTCTTCATAGAAATTGCCAACCAGAATATGGTCATATTCATGTTCTGTAAGCCCATTATCAAAAGGAGCTTTATAGATAAAGGAAATAGTATCTTTCAATTCTGTACTAAAACCCATTTCTTCTTGCAGTCTGCGTTTACCAGCGGCTATATTGCTTTCTCCTTCCCGCTGATGACTACAACAGGTATTGGTCCATAATCCGGGAGAGTGATATTTTGAATGAGCGCGTTGTTGCAACATCAGCTCATTTTTTTCATTAAATACAAAAACAGAAAATGCTCTATGTAAAAGCCCTTTTTCATGCGCTTCCATCTTCGGCATTAAACCTATTTGTTCGTCATTTTGGTTAACAAGTATCACTTTTTCTTCTTCCATAGCTGTAATTGAATTTCAAAAATACAAAATCAACTTACCAAATCATAAGAAAATAAGGACATGCGAGAAAATTCTTATCGTTAAAAATATAAATAGCTATTCGTTCTTCATACCCTAATTCTTGTTCAAATATTTTATCTTTGCAGCCTTAAATCAGCATATGAAATTTACCGACGAGATTAAACGAAGAAGAACATTTGGAATCATTTCTCACCCAGATGCCGGAAAAACAACCTTAACAGAAAAATTATTACTGTTTGGGGGCGCAATTCAGGAAGCTGGAGCGGTAAAATCTAATAAAATCAAAAAAGGTGCAACCAGTGACTTTATGGAAATTGAGCGCCAGAGAGGGATCTCTGTTGCTACCTCTGTATTGGCTTTTGAATATGATGGCACCAAAATAAATATTTTAGATACTCCCGGGCACAAGGATTTTGCCGAAGATACGTTTAGAACCCTCACTGCTGTAGATAGTGTAATTGTGGTGGTAGACGTTGCAAAAGGGGTTGAAGAACAAACAGAAAAGTTGGTTGAAGTTTGCCGTATGCGAAATATCCCAATGATCGTTTTTGTAAATAAACTGGATCGTGAAGGTAAAGATGCGTTTGAACTTTTAGACGAAATTGAGCAAAAACTAAACTTAACAGTAACACCTTTAAGTTTTCCTATTGGTATGGGATATGACTTTAAAGGAATTTATAATATTTGGGAACAAAACGTAAACATTTTTACAGGAGATCCTAAAAAGGATATCGAAGATACCGTAGAGATATCAGACCTTTCGTCTAATGAATTGGAGGAGCTTATTGGTTCTAAAGCTGCTAGCACACTTAGAGAAGAATTAGAATTGGCTCAAGGTGTATATCCAGAATTTAATAAAGAAGATTATCTAGCCGGAAAGCTGCAACCTGTATTTTTTGGTTCGGCTTTAAATAATTTTGGTGTTAGAGAGCTTTTAGATTGTTTTGTAAACATTGCCCCTACTCCACGTGCTAAAGACAGTGAAGAGCGAACTGTAAAGCCAGATGAAAAAAACTTTTCTGGTTTTGTGTTTAAAATTCATGCAAACATGGATCCTAAACATAGAGACCGTTTGGCCTTTGTAAAGATCGTTTCAGGTATATTTGAGCGTAACAAACCTTACTTGCACGTAAGACACAATAAAAATTTAAAGTTTTCTAGTCCAAATGCCTTCTTTGCTGAAAAGAAAGAGATTGTAGATATTTCTTATCCGGGAGATATTATTGGGTTGCATGATACTGGAAACTTTAAAATTGGTGATACTCTTACTGAAGGAGAAGTTTTAAATTACAGAGGAATTCCGAGTTTCTCTCCGGAACATTTTAGATATGTGAACAACGCTGATCCTATGAAGTCTAAGCAGCTTGAAAAAGGCTTAGATCAATTAATGGATGAAGGAGTTGCCCAGTTATTTACATTAGAAATGAATGGACGTAAAGTAATTGGTACTGTTGGCGCACTACAATTTGAAGTAATTCAATATCGTTTGGAGCATGAATATGGTGCAAAATGTACCTATGAGAACTTGAACGTTTATAAAGCGACTTGGGTAGAGACTAAAGATCAAAAAAGTGAAGAATTCAAAGACTTTAAAAGAGTAAAAGCTAAATTCTTAGCCCATGATAAACGCGGGCAGTTAGTATTTTTAGCAGATTCTCAGTTCTCGTTACAAATGACACAATCCAAATATCCTTCTATCAAGTTCCACTTGGTATCTGAATTTTAGTCCAAGTTAGAATCGAAGGTTTTTTTACCTAAAAATATATCAAAGAATAATTTAAAGTCTGACATCAAACTCCATATTGGATATTTAAAGGTGGCAGGCTTATTTTTTTCGAAAAAGGCGTGTCCTATCCAAGCAAAGCCATAACCTACCAGAGGAACAAAAATCCATTTCCAACTCCAACCACTGGTAATACCAGTAAAAGTTAGAATAAAGACTAAAAAGGTTCCAATAAAATGCAGTAATCTACTGGTCTGATTCTTATGTTCAGACAGATAGAATTTATAGAATTCTGAATACGATTTAATTCGAGCGTTCATTAATAGAGCTTTTCTCTAAGCTACGAAAATATACCCAATAAAAAACCCGAAGAATCATCTTCGGGTCTTATATACTTCTAATGCTTAAGCAGTTAGATTAAGCTTGTCCTGTTGGTCCAAAATTAAGTGGAATAGGTGCTTGCTCATAATCCTTGATCTCCCCGTGAGCTTTTTCAAATCTTTGAACATTCTCCCCCAATGCCTTCAACAGCCTTTTTGCATGTTGAGGGGTAAGAATGATTCTTGATTTTACTTTGCTCTTTGGAGTTCCCGGCATGATACTCACAAAATCTACCACAAATTCTGAAACCGAATGATTGATAATAGCTAAATTAGAATAAGTTCCTTCCGCTACTTTTTCATCAAGTTCTATATTAATCTGCCCTTGTTTAGGCTTGTTATCTTGATCACTCATTATTCTTATACTTTTAAATTCTGATTACAATCAGCTATAAAAAATCAGGTCTCGATAAAATCGAGACCTGAATACTATTAGTTATAATTAACTTCTTGCTTTTTCTCCATCATCTCGTCGAATTCTTCTTTAGAACCAACAATAATGTTGTCGTACTTACGCATACCGGTACCTGCAGGTATCTTATGTCCAACAATTACGTTTTCTTTAAGACCTTCAAGTGCATCAATCTTACCGCTTACAGCAGCCTCATTCAACACTTTAGTAGTTTCCTGGAAGGAAGCCGCAGAGATAAATGATTTTGTTTGAAGTGACGCTCTTGTAATACCTTGAAGCACTGGCGTTGCAGTAGCAGAGATTGCTTCCCTAGCCGTAGCTAGTTCTTTGTCTTCTCTACGTAAAGATGAATTCTCATCTCTTAACTCGCGAATAGTTACAATTTGTCCTGGTTTAAGATTTGATGAATCTCCAGCATTTTCAATTACTTTCATTCCAAAGATCTTATCATTTTCTTCGATAAAGTCTGATTTATGAATTAATTGGTTCTCTAAGAAGATAGTATCACCCGGATCAACAATACGTACTTTACGCATCATCTGGCGAACTACAACCTCAAAGTGCTTATCGTTAATTTTTACCCCTTGTAATCTATAAACTTCCTGAACTTCATTTACTAAGTACTGTTGTACAGCATTAGGTCCTTTAATTGCAAGAATATCTTCCGGAGTTATAGATCCATCAGAAAGTGGCATACCTGCACGAACATAATCATTTTCTTGAACTAAGATCTGGTTAGAAAGTTTTACAAGATACTTCTTAACTTCTCCTAATTTAGACTCAACAATGATCTCACGGTTACCTCTTTTGATTTTTCCGAAGGAAATAACACCATCAATCGCACTTACTACAGCAGGGTTAGACGGGTTACGTGCTTCGAATAACTCGGTTACTCTAGGAAGACCTCCAGTAATATCACCAGCTTTAGAAGATTTACGAGGAATTTTTACCAAGATCTTACCAACCTTGATTTTTTCATCTTTATCTACCATTAAGTGGGCACCAACCGGAAGGTTATAAGAACGAATTACTTCGTCCTTCTTACCTAAAATAAGTAACGTAGGTATTAATTTTTTGTTTTTAGATTCTGAAATTACTTTCTCTTGGAATCCGGTTTGCTCATCAATCTCTACTTGGTAGGTTACCCCTTGATCAATATTTTCGTATTTAATCTTACCAGCAAATTCTGAAATGATCACCCCGTTATATGGATCCCACTGACATACAATGTCATCGGCTTTAACTGCATCACCATCATTGATAAAGATTTGAGAACCATAAGGAATATTGTTTGTACTAAGTACCACTCCGGTTTTCTTGTCTTTAATCTTTAATTCTGAAGTTCTTGAGATTACGATATCTGAAGTAGATCCATCTGGAGCTTCTCCTTTTACCACTTTTAGATCTTCAATTTCAGCAACACCACCAAATTTCGCAACTAACTTATTCTCTTCAGAGATGTTACCTGCAATACCTCCCACGTGGAAAGTACGTAATGTAAGCTGAGTTCCTGGTTCCCCAATAGACTGAGCCGCTACAACACCTACTGCTTCACCTCTTTGAACAAGTTTATCTGTAGATAGGTTACGACCGTAACATTTCACACAAATACCCTTTTTGGCTTCACAAGTAAGAGCAGAACGAACTTCTACACTTTCTATTGGAGCATTTTCAATTTTAGTAACTGCAGCCTCTAGAATTTCATCTCCAGATTTAACCAATAACTCTTCAGTTAATGGATTGAAAATATCATTTAAAGCGATACGTCCTAAAATACGTTCCCCTAACGATTCAACAATCTCATCATTTTTCTTAAGCGGAGTTACTTCAACACCTCTAAGAGTTCCACAATCTTCATCATTTACAATAACGTCTTGTGAAACATCCACCAATCTACGAGTTAAATAACCCGCATCGGCAGTTTTAAGTGCGGTATCGGCAAGACCTTTACGTGCACCGTGAGTTGAGATAAAGTATTCAAGAATTGAAAGACCTTCCTTAAAGTTAGAAAGAATAGGGTTCTCAATAATTTCTCCTCCACCAGAGTTAGATTTTTTAGGTTTAGCCATCAAACCACGCATACCGGTTAACTGTCGGATCTGTTCTTTAGATCCACGAGCACCAGAATCAAGCATCATAAACACAGAGTTGAAACCTTGGTTATCTTCTCTAATACGTTTCATAGCCAATTCTGTAAGACCAGCATTGGTAGAAGTCCAGATATCAATAACTTGGTTATAACGCTCGTTGTTGGTAATAAGACCCATGTTATAGTTTCCTATAATTCCATCAACTTGCTCATTAGCTTCATCAATCATAGATTGTTTTTCAGCAGGGATAATAATATCTCCTAAACTAAATGACAATCCACCAGTGTATGCAAATTTGTAACCTAAACTCTTAATTTCATCTAAGAATGCAGCAGTTTCTGCTACACTTGTAACCTTAAGTACTTGCCCAATAATATCTCTAAGAGATTTTTTGGTTAATACTTGGTTGATATATCCTGCTTTTTCTGGAACAGACTGGTTGAACAATACTCTACCTACAGTAGTTTCGATAATTTGCTTTACCAATTCTCCTTCTGCATTAAAATCTCTTGTTCTGATTTTAATTACGGCGTTAAGGTCAACCTGTTTTTCATTATATGCAATCACAACTTCTTCCGAAGAGTAAAAAGTAAGGCCTTCACCTTTAATTTTCACTTCTGGGGTAGAAACTCTTGGTTTGGTCATATAGTACAGACCCAAAACCATATCCTGAGATGGTACCGTAATTGGTGAACCATTTGCAGGGTTTAAGATATTGTGAGAACCTAGCATTAATAATTGCGCTTCCAAAATAGCCTCAGGCCCAAGTGGCAAGTGTACCGCCATCTGGTCACCATCAAAATCGGCGTTGAATGCCGTAGTTGCTAGTGGGTGCAATTGGATTGCTTTACCTTCAATTAACTTTGGTTGGAACGCTTGAATACCTAAACGGTGAAGTGTAGGAGCCCTGTTCAATAATACAGGGTGACCTTTCAATACGTTTTCTAAGATATCCCAAACTACTGGTTCTTTCTTATCTATGATCTTCTTAGCAGACTTCACAGTTTTTACAATTCCTCTTTCAATCAGTTTTCTGATCACGAAAGGTTTGTAAAGCTCTGCAGCCATATCTTTTGGAAGACCACATTCAAACATTTTCAATTCTGGTCCAACAACAATTACCGAACGAGCAGAATAATCCACACGTTTACCTAACAAGTTTTGACGGAAACGTCCTTGTTTTCCTTTTAAGGAATCAGAAAGAGATTTCAACGG
>Ga0209309_10000715_pt1 | contig 37043 bp, 37 predicted proteins | sample COGITO_mtgs_1204_2_FD_184807 | JGI IMG/M metagenome (GOLD analysis project Ga0209309, IMG submission 184807) | Pelagic marine microbial communities from North Sea - COGITO_mtgs_120412 (SPAdes) (version 2) | ecosystem: Environmental > Aquatic > Marine > Epipelagic ... | reverse complement strand
AAATGCAAACGGTATAATTTTGAGATATTTGTTTTTCATCTTAAAATATTTATAAATTGAAAATCTATCACGTCTCTCGCGACGATTATTTGTTCTGCAGAACATTGTAAAGCAAAAAAAAAAAACGAATTAACAAAATATTTATAATGTAAATTTGAAAAAAAGATGAAAAACGCCTCCTCAAATCAAGGAAAAGGCGTTTATCAATTTAGTATAAACTCAAGAATTACTCACCCATAAAAGGATAGCGATAATCCGTAGGAGTTACAAAGGTTTCCTTGATCATGCGTGGAGAAACCTAAACCTAACAAAGTACGCAAGGACAGCTACCACGAGATAGAAAACGGAATCCTTTATTTGAAGGGTGGCGACCTGCGAGAAGAACTCAAGCCCTTTAAATATGCACAAGTCTATGAACTAGATGAGGTTTTTGAAGATCCCTTTTTTGAGAAGAAGAAAGTAGTGCATTTGCCTTTGTAAGAAATGAAAACAATATATAAAGTACTCTTATTTATCACTGCTATTGGAAGCGTCGTTGCTGTTGTTTTTTTGATTACTGGAATTAGTATCATGGGTTCAAAACCTAGTAATGAAGATAATTTCGAACTAGAAGACATTGCTAAGAATCAAAAACAAATGGTGCCAATAGAAAAAGTAACCGATTCTATACCACAAGGAACATTTATATACAGACTTTACTTTGCAGAATGGGGCGGGAGAATGCCCAGTACTCCAGTTGAGGTAACTATTTTAGGAAATAAAATTACCGTTAGAAAAACGGAAGAAACCAATTTATCTGGCGAAGATTTAATTCTAGAAAGTACGATTAGAAAACATAAATCAGGTGCCTGGATCATAACTGACGATGAAAAAGATATCTATTCAGATGAAATTGGAGGTTGTTCTGGCGGTGGCATTCCGATTGATTTCGAAACTAAAATAATTGAGTTCTGTTAGATATAAAAATGTCAGTCTGAGCCTGTCGAAGACGTTTTCAATTCATTTCAAGTCTTTATTAGAAGTCGCACTTCCACAGTCTCAACGCAACTGCAACAAAGATTTTAGAGATCTAAGTAAACCAGTATCGAGCGAAAGTCGAGATATGGTTTTAGCATGATCTTTTTACCAAGCCGAATCGCTCCTTCTCGACTGTCGCTCGAAGCGGCTTTGTTTGGTAAGAAAACAAAAAACGCCTTCTCAAATCAATGAAAAGGCGCTTCTCTAATTAATGTTTTTAAGGGTTACTCCCCCATAAAAGGATAACGGTAATCTGTAGGAGTTACAAAAGTTTCCTTGATCATGCACGGACCAATCTCTAAACAGATGTGTTAACAGTTGCAAGTGGTATTCCTAGATAGAAAAACCTAAACCCTTCGGTATTCTACTTTTTAGTCATTTGAATTTGAGAAGCGACAGTTACTTCGATGCCTTGAGTAGTTACTGTAATTTCAGTATCCGTATTTTTTGCTAATCCAGTACTGATCTCAATTTCTGATGCTCCTTTCATGGAACCTGTTCCAGCGCCAGATACATCTCCTTTAATGTCTAAGTAAACCATTCCGTCCGCTATTTTAGTAACTGTATAGGTCGTTTTCACATTCATCCCTTGTTTTTCATTATCTGAAGTCCAATAGGATCCAACGCTTACTTCTTCCTTAGGGTAATTAATAGCAGATTGTCCAGCGGTAAACTGCTCCATTCCTTTAATGGCAGGCTCTACGGTTGTGTTTAAAGTGTTCCCATAAACATCCATGGTATTGAAAATCACGGCATCCATCATGGGACTTAATTGTGATTTAAGCATTTTTCCAGTAGCATCCAGCTCCTCATCGCTTTGACTAGAGTCATAACTCATCGACATGCCGCCTTGATTCATATCCATTGCTATGGAAGAGATCTTAGATTTAGTTTCAATGAGTTCATCCGTAACCTCAGTTACTTCCATGTCCATCATCATGGTCATGTCTGTTCCCCCTTGAATGCCAGTAGATGTCTTTTGAATCATTTTGATTTCATAGACATCGCCCTCGCTGTAATTAGTGCGTAATAAAGCAGATTCTTGACCGTAGGCTTGAAACGATGCTGCTAGGATAAATAATACGAGTAAATTTTTCATGAATAATTAAATTAAGAAGAGGTCTTAAGCTGACCGTTTGTTGATGTTTTAAAATCAAATTTAGGGCAAATCACTAAATAATTGGTAGGGATCATTCTCTAAAGATGGCAAAAAGCGCTGAGAAAAAGTTTACGCTAATGCAATAAACATGGACAACACAAATGTCAGTCTGATCTTTTCGAAGACGAGTTTTGTACGAGCATTATTGTTGTCTAGGTTGACATCGACAAACTGAGTTATGTAGAACTATTGTCTAAGGCCAAACAAACACCTGCTCCATCAATCGAACAGGTGTTGCTAATTGTATGAAATAACGAATATTAATCTGCTTAAAACAGTTAAAGAGTAGTCCAAAGCAATAATTAACCGAAATAATTTCCAGCGATACCTACTAAACCATTTTTGATTTGGTCTGTCGTAAAGGGGAATATTTTCATCTAGATATAAACCCAATTAAAATCTTTCTCAAATGAAACAAATAATTTTTCTCGCATTTCTCATTTCCTTTATTAGCCAGGCTCAAAACTCAACCGATATTGAGCAGCGTCAAGGTAAGCTGTTATTTGGAATAGGAACGGAGTATCGAATAACGCCCGTCTATTCTGATGTTGCCACCACTTCAATTGTCAATGTCGACGCTCAATCCTCTGGACTGGCTTTGAATTTGAGTTTGGATTATTTTGTAACTAAAAATATTTCCTTGGGATTCTCAAATAGTTTTAGGTATGATGTGATCACTAATGGAGATAGCCAAGGTCAGGGAAATGATAGAATTTCAAGTACGGACAACGGACTCATCTATGACATCCACTTTTATGCAGATTATCATTTTAAGGTATTCAATGACTCAGAGCTTTTTATTCGATTAGGCAAATCCCTATTAAATAGAGGAACAGAGTACACACAAACCGTTAGTTTGGTTGACCCAGAAATTGGTATCGTGGGATCAAGAACAAGTATTTCTGACTTTGCCTACGAACCTTGGAACTTTGGAATTGGTTTTAAAAAGGACAAGATCAGCGTCATCGGCGGTGTTTACACGTCGGGTAATTCTGAATACCTGAACGGAAATATTGTTGTTCCCTATGTTTCCTTCAAGTACACCCTAGGTAAATTATAATCAACTTTTACTTTTAAGACAAAACGCCTGCTCAATCAAGTGAGCAGGCGTTTCTAATAGTATCAAATGGCGAATTCTTACTCCCCCATAAAAGGATAGCGGTAATCCGTTGGAGTTACAAAAGTTTCCTTGATCATACGCGGAGAAACCCAGCGTAGCAAGTTCAATTTAGAACCCGCTTTGTCGTTGGTTCCTGAAGCTCGCGCTCCACCAAATGGTTGTTGCCCTACCACGGCACCGGTACACTTATCGTTGAGGTAGAAGTTACCCGCACAATTTTGCAATAGGGTAGTGGCTTGTGACAATGCATACCGATCTTGAGAGAAAATAGCGCCTGTCAATGCATAGATACTGGTCTCGTCCACCAGTTTCAAGGTCTCTTCAAACTTCTCGTCCTTATATACATAGATGGTAATCACTGGTCCGAACAATTCGGTTTCCATGGTTTCATAATGTGGGTCTGTAGTGACTATTACTGTAGGCTCCACAAAGTAACCTTCAGATTTGTCATACCCACCGCCAAAAACGACTTCTGCCTTTTTGCTCTTCTTTGCCTTGTCAATATAACTAGCTAATTTGTCAAAAGAACCTTCATGAATCACGGCCGTCATAAAGTTGGTCATGTCTGCCGGAGAACCCATCTTGATGCTTTCGATATCTTTTCCTAAGTATTCTTTGACTTCTGGCCAAAGGCTTTCTGGTATGTAAGATCTAGAGGCGGCACTACACTTTTGACCTTGGAATTCAAAGGCCCCACGAGTAATCGCTGTAGCTACTTGTGCTGGAATTGCACTCTTGTGAGCCACGATAAAGTCTTTCCCACCTGTTTCTCCCACAATGCGTGGGTAGGTTTTATAGGTGTTGATATTCTGTCCTATTTGAGACCAGATTCCTTTAAATACGGACGTGGATCCTGTGAAATGCACACCAGCAAAATCGGCATGGGATAGGATTTCTTCTGTCATCATTTGTGGTTCTGCGTTGACCATATTGATGACCCCATCAGGAACTCCTGCTTCTTTGAAGACTTCCATGATCACATTAGCACTGAGCATCTGGTGGTCACTGGGTTTCCATACACAAACGTTACCCATTAATGCCGCACTTGATGGTAAATTTCCTGCGATGGCTGTAAAGTTGAATGGGCTGATGCAGTAAATGAATCCTTCTAATGGGCGGTATTCTAATCTATTCCAGGCTCCAGAAGTAGATGCAGGTTGCTCTGCATAAATTTCTGTCATGTATTGAACGTTGAAACGTAGAAAATCAATCAGCTCACAAGCCGCATCGATCTCTGCTTGATAAATCGTTTTGGACTGGTTGACCATGGTCGCTGCATTGATGCGAGCGCGGTATGGACCGGCGATCAATTCCGCAGCTTTTAAAAATATGCCAGCACGTTGTTCCCAGGGTAGTAAAGACCATTCTTTACGGGCTTTCATGGCCGTGGCAATAGCTTTTTGCACTTCTTTTTTCCCACCACGGTGGTAGGTTCCTACCACTTTTTGATGGTCGTGTGGAGGGCGTATATCGCCAGTATCTCCCGTTTTTATCTCGTCACCACCTATGTAAACAGGCACTTCCGTTTGTGTGTTGTAAAATTCTTGATAGGCCTTGAGAACTTCTTCTCGTTCTGGAGTTCCTGGAGCGTATGATAAGATAGGCTCATTGATGGCTACGGGTACGTTGAAAAATCCTTTTCCCATGATTTGTTTTCTTGCTTTTAAATTCGGTCGTGAAAATACAAAATCAAGTTTGCAATGCCTTTTACTAAAACCAAAAACAAAGCTAAAATCAATATCAAGGGAAGATTTGAGGGAGATCGCTCTCAAACTTGATGCTTTGGAACTCAAAGGGACTTGTTAAATACCAAAAGCTAATTTCAAATAAGCCTAAATCGTTATGATTTTTGATCTTATTTCGCTTTCGCGAAAGCGAATACATTAAAAGATGAAGTGGTAAAATGATTTTAAGGAAACAACCAGAAACCATTCAATCTTTTAAGCTGAGACTTACATTTAGATTTAAACTTAGTTAAGGGCAAAGGGAGCACTCAACTTAAAGGTAGGAATGCTCACACCAAAGTGACGGGCAGATCTAAAGTTGACCATGGTATAGGAGCCACTCATGCTGCCAAATGGCGACACCAGCAAACAGCCGCTGTTATACGTATGCGATTCTCCTGGTTTGAGAACGGGTTTTTTACCTATGACGCCCTCGCCGTCGATATACTCTGTGCGATTTAAACTGTCTTTTATTTTCCAGTGGCGCGAGGTGAGTTGTACGCTATCCTTGCTTTGGTTCTCAATAGTGATTTGATACCCAAACGCAAAATGCATGGTATAGTTCTTATAGAACGTACCTTGAAATGACGTACGCACCGTTATCTTGATGCCTCTAGTAATTTGTTGTAACATAGTTCAAGCACTCAAAAACACACTCCCGATAACAAACACAGCGCTGCTCATCGTAAAGAGGATGAAAAATACAAAATTAATAAATACAAATTTCAATATCCTTTTCCACCTATTTTGTTGGTAAAAGTGTCGCATGGCTTTGTAAAAATAGAACGGCCCTACTAACGCCGCAAATGGCAAAGTGAGATCGACCCAACCAAAAGTGGCAGATTTTAACCCTAATATAAGGAAAAGCGATAGAAAGATGAAGGTAAATAAATGGAACGTAAACACCAGGTGTTCCATAAAGTTATACGTACTTCTAGCATACACTAACCATAAAAACAGGCTGAAAACGGGAGCAAAAAAGAAAAGAAATAAGGGAACCTTAGGCAACACCATGTTCAGTGCTAAAGAAGGGTTCTTATTGATGTCTTGAAAGCGTATCGCTTTAAGGTACCGCAATCTATTGGTTTGATCATTGCGGTGGTTTAGATCTTGTAGAGCTTGCTGTACGGTCATGTCTTTATGTACTTCATAATGATCCATGTAGGCCAGGGTCTGAGCAACATATTCTGAAACAAAATTTTTGTTGTCCAATTCTTTTTGAGTGACATAACTGGAAGAGCCGTAAGCTCGCACACTGGAGGTGTCTTGTTGCTCAATAATTTTTGTAAGTAAGTTGCTGCTCAATCTATTGCCACTTTTTCTTAGCGAATCTCTAGTTTTAGTAAGTTCAAGCGCTACTTCTTTGCCGGTGAGTGAATCGCTTTCCATTTGTAGAAATGAAGCGTTTTCATTTTTGATCTTAAAATCTTCTAGGGAACCATTCCAGTTGATGATTAATTGAAGCAGTAAAAAGAAAACGATGCTTACCGTCAAAAAAAACCGAAATGGATTTGCATAATGAACTCTCTTACCGGCACAATATTCCTTAGTGATTTTACCAGGCCTAAAAAGAATACCGCTTATCGTGCGCCAGATGCGACTGTCGTAAGAGATAAAGCTGGAAAGAAATTCTTGAAAAAAATCAGAGAGCGCTAATTTTTTTGTAGTGTTGATTTGTCCACATTGATGGCAAAACCGGTCTGCAATATCTAATGGCGTGTCACAGTTCAAGCACTTATGGCCACGGTATTGAGGTAATAATCGTACGGGAGTACTCATGATTGATGGTTGGTCAATCAAATATACTTAATTGGAAATATTTGCACTACTGCCTTCACCTATTCCTATAAGGCGATCATACCTGCCGCCGAGCTCACGATAATAGGCAAGTATGGTGTAGACATTCTCGGTCTGCCACTTATTCCCACTAATGGCGCCTGGAACCTCTACGGCATTTGCGTCTAGCACGGTGTAGCGGTAATTGTAAAAACCCTGTTTCAAAAGCAGGGTAGCCTCATAAAGCTGCGTCTGCGGGTTGTAGGTCATCAAGTTCTCATCTTGAAATTGGTACCCATTGTAGTTGCCCGTAATAAAGACACTGTAATTTTCAGGGAGTACCTCAAGAGGATCGAGTTTGAAATGAACGTTCAGGTATTCCGCTTGAACGTCATTGTCTTCATTAGTAGCGGTGGTGACTAGGAAATTCCCGTTGATGTCTGGATTGTAGGTGTATTCTTGAAATACCCTGGAGGCATCGACAAATAAATAGGAGTTGTACAGTTGATCCAGCCTCACAAAATCGATGTTGAGGTTAGGGGATCTGAAGTCCCGATTTTCAAAATTAAGATACTCGTTCCCAGCCCAGAATGAGGTGGGGCCGTCGTATTTGTACAGTTGGTTGTTGCCCAGATTGAATTGGGGCTTGATTCCGTAAATTCCTGTGTTGAGGTCTGTATTTTGGAAGATCGCTACCTTGAGATTGGCGTTGGGATTGATAAAATTGATGTTTTTAGAATCCACATTAAACTCTACGCGCTGTTGTGTTTGTACAAACCTCAGGTCACGAGCTCTTTTGATGGCAACTCCTATCAAAGCTTGATTGTCCAACAACATAAACTTGCGCGAGAATACGAGCTCGCGATCCTCATTATAAAAATGGATCATGTAATTCCCGCTTTTTGTCAAGGCAGTTGTAAATTGATTGGGAAAGGAAATCTCATAATGAGAATAGGATTGCAGTGTGGTAAATGAGTTGCGATAATTCAGGATCCTGCGATCATCCACGCCTTCAAGAAACTCGTTTTTAAAAAGCGCACTGGGCGTCCAGTCGTAGTCGTAATGTTCGATCTGGTAATAATAATTAGCCTCGTCGCCTATCACGTCATCAAAGCTTATGCTTATGCGTTCGCCCAGATTGTATACCGGCAACATGTTTTGAGGCGGTTTGTTGAAGGTGACTGTTTTAATATAATCAGGATCGTTGACAAGATCTTGAAGTGCTTGCGCTTTCGCAAAAAAATAACCTGAAAGAATTGTAATCAATATAAGAAAATACGACTTCATAAAAGAGGGTTTTCAATAGTAAAGGTACTAGAAAATCTTATTCTGTAATTGTTGAGCCAAAGCAATGCCAAAGCATCTTTTCAACTCTATTTAGAAGACGTCTAAATAAAAAAACGTCATAATTATTGAGTTCATAATTGCGTAAATTTGCGGTCTCAAAAAAGGACTAAATCCACTTATCCTATGTCAAAGGACATTAGAGTTAAAAAAGGGCTTAACCTCAAGCTCCAAGGTGAAGCAGACAAAACCATTGTCGCCGCGCCACGCTCAAGCGTTTACGCTATAAAACCATTAGATTTTCATGCTGTTGTTCCTAAGATGGTTCTCAAAGAAGGCGCTCGCGTCAAGGCTGGAGAAACTATTTTTTACTCGAAATATGACGAACCCGTAAAGTTTGTCGCTCCAGTAAGCGGTACACTTTCAGAAATCGTTCGAGGTGCGAAACGTCGTATTATGGAGGTTCGCATAACGGCAGATGCTACCAGCGAATATGTTGATTTTGGAAAAATGGATCCTGCAACAGCAGATGCAGCTGCGGTAAAGACCCGAATGCTGGAATCCGGTTGTTGGCCTTTCCTTATACAGCGTCCTTACAGTATCGTTGCCAGTGCAGAAGATACTCCAAAGGCGATTTTTATATCGGCTTACACCACCGCACCATTAGCTGGTGATGTCAATTTTATCATTTCACAGAAAAAAGAAGCCTTTCAAGCAGGTATCACTGCGTTAAGCCGATTGACTCCTGGAAAAGTACATATAGGTGTTGGTAAGGATTCTTCGTTAGGTTCCGTAACGAATGCAGAAGTTCACAAGGTGACAGGACCGCATCCAGCAGGAAATGCAGGTGTTCAGATCCACAAGGTTGATCCCATCAATTTTGGTGAAAAGGTCTGGGTAGTTGGAGCAGAAGATGTAGCAACTATCGGTAATTTATTTTTAACAGGACAGTTTCATGCAGAGCGTACAGTGGCACTCGCAGGAACGGAAGTAGTTGAAGCAGATAGAAAATATTACAAAACTATTATTGGGGCAAGTGTTTCTACACTGGTGAGCAATGTCAATACAAATCAGACCAGGATTATTTCTGGTGATGTGTTAACTGGAGATAAGTTATCAAACGAGCAGTTTCTTAATTACTACCACAACACATTGACCTTGATTCCTGAGGGTAACGAATACGCCCTGCTGGGCTGGTTGCCTTTTACCCGCAATAATATCCCAAGTATATCAGGAACTTCTCTTTCCTGGATGAAAGGTGGGAAGCGTAAAGTAGACACAAACCTAAATGGTGAAGAACGTGCACTTGTAGTTACAGGGGAAATGGAAGAAGTGTTGCCCATGGATATTTATCCTATGCAGTTGATCAAAGCCTGCATGGCAGGTGATATTGAAAAAATGGAAAATCTTGGAATCTATGAGGTGGCCCCAGAGGATTTTGCCTTGATAGATTATATAAACACATCAAAGCTGGAGGCGCAAGAAGTGATACGCTTAGGTCTTGATTTAATGATTACAGAAGTAGGATAAACTATGAAATGGGTTAGAAACAAATTAGACCAGATTAGAAAACCTTTCGAGGCTGGCGAGAAGTATGAAAAGTTTGCTCCGGCAATCAATGCTTTTGATACCTTCCTATTTACTCCAAATCACACAACCCAAAAAGGGGCGCACATACGCGACGTGTCGGATTTGAAGCGTACAATGATTACGGTTGTATTAGCTTTAGTTCCTGCATTGCTTTTTGGAATGTGGAATAATGGAGCACAATATTTATATCAAGAACGTGGCCTAGCCAGTGTTTTTGATGTTCCTTTTTGGGATGCTTTTATTGAAGGTGCCATTTTAGTGATGCCTTTAGTGATTGTATCCTATGTGGTCGGGTTAACGATTGAGTTCATCTTTGCCATCTATAGAGGTCATGAAGTGAACGAAGGTTATTTAGTAACTGGATTATTGATCCCTATGATCTTTCCGGTGGATATCCCATTATGGATGCTAGCCCTTTCTGTGGCTTTTGCGGTATTGATTGGTAAAGAGGCCTTTGGTGGCACAGGAATGAACATCTTGAATCCAGCTTTGACGGCAAGAGCCTTTGCCTTCTTCGCCTATCCTTTGTATATGTCAGGTAATGCCATCTGGGTTCATGAAGGATCCACTGACGCTGTTTCTGGCGAGACTATTTTAGGAGCTTTAGCTAGTGGAAAATATGACGGAGCAATAAGTGGCGGTGCCAGTGATGCCGTGGCCTTTGCAAGTACTTCAGCATCTGAAACTACCACTTTAGCAAATTTAGGATTCTATGATATGTTCATGGGATTCATTCCTGGATCGGTCTCTGAAACTTCAGCTTTGTGTATCGCTATAGGAGCATTAATCCTTATCGCTACAAAAGTAGGGAGTTGGAGAATCATTCTGGGAGGACTTGCTGGAGGAGCAGCGATGGGATTGCTTTTTAACTACTTCGGTGGATTGGGAGAAAATTTTGTCAGTGACTTGATCGCTAGTGGACAGATTACCCTAGAGCAAGTGAAAAACGATGCGGGAGCAGTAGCAGCATTAAATTTAAGTGGATGGGACGCCACACTATTGGAACTAGGTACCAACCAGTTGTTCAACTTCCCGGCATGGCAGCATCTAGTAGTAGGTGGATTTGCCTTTGGTATTGTCTTTATGGCGACAGACCCAGTAAGTGCTGCACAGACTTTAAAAGGAAAGTGGATCTATGGGATCCTTGCAGGATTCTTTGGGATTATGATACGGGTCTTTAACCCAGCTTACCCAGAGGGAATCATGCTTGCCATCTTATTGATGAACGTATTTGCACCTACCATTGATCACTACGTGATTCAAGGAAATGTCAACAAGCGTAAAAAACGATTGAAAAAGGCAAAAACTCAACTTCAAGCAGCTTAGAAATGGATAGAAATTCAAACGCATACACGTTCATATTTGCCATTATTTTAGTGGCAGTAGTGGCAAGTACATTGGCATTTGCAGCAACAAATCTGCAGCCGGCACAAGCTAAAAACGTGAAGGAAGAAAAAATGCAGAACATTCTTGCTACCGTTGGTATCGAGACTACAAGAGACTCTGCTCAAGGATTATTTGACAAATACATTGTAGAACAAATTGCACTAGACAATACTGGGAAAGAGCGCACTGATGTGGATGCTTTTACCGTTGATCTCAAAAAAGAATTGAAACGTCCCGTGGAAGATCAAGCGTTCCCTTTATACGTGGCAGATGTGGAAGGTGCTAAATACTACATCGTACCCTTGAGAGGTAAAGGTCTTTGGGATGCTATCTGGGGATACGTAGCCTTGAAAGACGACGTAAATACTATCAAAGGAGCTGTTTTTGACCACAAAGGAGAAACCCCTGGATTGGGTGCAGAAATCACTCAAGGATGGTTTAAGAAACGTTTTGACGATGAAAAAATCATGGATGAATCTGGAAATTTCATAGGTGTTTCTGTGGCAAAAGGGTACCAAGGTGGTGACAATAAAGACGACAATGCGGTAGATGCTATTGCTGGAGCAACCATTACTGGTGATGGTGTAACAGACATGATTTCAGAGCGTCTGAAAAACTACCTTCCTTATTTTAAACAAAAGACGAACGTAAAAGTAGCAATGCAGTAAACCTGTTGTTGTAATCACGCTTTCTTTTGCTTTCGCGAAAGCGAAAATAAAAGAAGTTGATGCCACACTCGATGCGGTATGAAAGCGAACTAAAATCAATACTTATGGCCCACACTAAAGAATCTAAAAAACAGGAGTTGATCCTTTTCCTCTCGGACACCGATGAGCGCGAAGGCCTGTTGGGTAAGAAGAACCGCAAACTTCTTTCTGACCCGTTGACCGATAACAACCCGATTACCGTACAGGTGCTGGGAATATGTTCAGCACTTGCGATCACCGTTCAACTTAAACCAGCTATTGTAATGAGTCTGGCGGTAATGGCAGTAATGGCGTTTAGTAATATGATCATCTCTGCCCTGCGCAATTTGATTCCATCCCGTATACGTATCATCGTTCAATTGGTGGTGGTAGCGGCTCTGGTAATCTTAGTAGACCAGGTGTTGAGAGCCTATGCTTATGACGTTTCTAAACAACTCTCCGTATTTGTCGGGCTCATTATTACGAATTGTATCGTGATGGGTCGTCTGGAAGCTTTTGCTTTGGGGCATGGTGTTTACAAATCATTCCTTGATGGAATTGGGAATGCAGCAGGGTACGCTTTTATTTTGATTCTTGTAGCTTTCTTTAGAGAGTTGCTAGGAGCAGGAAAACTATTGGGCTATGAGATCATTCCACAATCATTTTATGAATTTGGGTACGAGAACAACGGTTTAATGTTGTTATCGCCTATGGCTTTGATCACTGTGGGTCTCATTATATGGGTGCAGCGCAGTCGCAATAGAACTTTAATCGAACAGAACTAACTACTGAAGAATTAGAAAATGGATTTAATCAATCTTGCTGTAAGAAGTATTTTCATTGAGAACATGGTATTTGCCTACTTCTTAGGTATGTGTTCTTATCTAGCCGTGTCAAAATCGGTTAAAACTGCTGTCGGTCTAGGTGCTGCTGTAGTATTTGTACTGGGTATTACGGTGCCTATCAACTGGTTGCTCGATACCTATTTGTTGAAGCCCGGTGCCTTAGCACAATGGATGGGACCAGAATATGCTGACATTGACTTGAGTTTCTTGAGTTTTATCATGTTTATCGCGGTTATCGCGAGTATGGTACAATTGGTAGAAATGGTGGTGGAGCGTTTTGCTCCGGCATTGTATGGTGCCTTAGGTATTTTTCTTCCTTTGATCGCGGTAAACTGTGCGATTCTAGGGGGCTCATTGTTCATGCAACAAAAAGACTTTTCAGGGATTGACGAGGCAGCGGTGTATGGGATAGGATCTGGATTTGGATTCTTTCTTGCCATTCTGGCCATTGCAGCTATTCGAGAGAAGATTGCCTACTCAAATGTCCCTGCACCTCTAAGAGGTCTAGGCATCACTTTTATCATCACAGGACTTATGGCTTTAGGCTTCATGAGTTTCATGGGAATCGAAATTTAATTTTAGAAAGAAGAACCAATGGATTCTAATTTAATTACCATACTGGCGAGTGTAGCCATTTTCTTGACCTTGATTTTATTACTGGTCATGCTGTTGCTTACCGCAAAATCAAAATTGCTTCCCTCCGGTCCTGTGACCATTAATGTGAATGGAGAAAAGGATATCACTACCGGTTCTGGAGGAACACTCCTAGGAACTTTAGGGGATAACAAACTATTCTTACCATCTGCTTGTGGCGGTGGAGGTACTTGCGTACAATGTAAGTGTATCGTAACCGATGGAGGAGGTTCTATCCTACCTACCGAAGTTCCTCATTTTACCCGTAAGGAAATTGCTGCGGGATGGAGATTGGGCTGCCAGGTAAAAGTGAAGCAGGACATGAAGATCGAGATTCCAGAAGAAGTATTCGGAATCAAAAAATGGGAAGCGACTGTCGTACGAAACTATAATGTTGCCTCTTTTATTAAGGAGTTTGTAGTACAACTTCCTGAAGATATGGACTATGAAGCGGGTGGTTATATCCAGATTGAAATTCCTAAGTGTGAGGTCAAGTATCAAGACATCGATATTACCGCACACCCAGAGGAACACGAGACGCCAGATAAGTTCAAAGCAGAGTGGGACAAGTTCAATTTATGGCCACTGGTTATGAAAAATCCTGAAACGGTAGAAAGAGCCTATTCCATGGCTTCCTTCCCTGCAGAGGGTAGAGAGGTCATGTTGAATGTGCGTATTGCCACGCCGCCATGGGACCGTGCTAAAAACGGTTGGATGGATGTAAATCCTGGGATAGCAAGTTCCTATATATTCAACCAGAAAGAAGGCGATAAAGTAATCGTTTCCGGACCTTACGGTGAGTTCTTTATCAACCATTCTGATTCCGAAATGTTGTATGTAGGCGGTGGTGCTGGAATGGCGCCTATGAGATCTCACTTGTATGAGCTCTTCAAAACCTTAAAGACAGATCGTAAAGTGACGTACTGGTACGGTGGACGTTCTAAGCGTGAACTGTTCTATATTGAGCACTTCCGTTCCCTGGAGCGTGAGTTCCCCAACTTCAAATTTTACCTGGCACTTTCTGAGCCAGCAGAAGAGGACAATTGGAAAGTAAAAGAAAGCATTGACGATGAATCAGGCGACGGATTCGTAGGCTTCATTCACCAAGTGGTTATCGATCAATATTTAAACGATCACGAGGCTCCAGAAGATATCGAGGTGTACTTCTGTGGACCACCATTGATGAATAATGCGGTTGGTAAAATGGCAGAGGATTTTGGTGTACCGCCAGAGAATATTCGTTTTGATGACTTTGGAGGGTAACCTTTAAGTTTTTTCGCTTTCGCGAAAACGATATCAAAAAAATCCCGATCTGTTTAGATCGGGATTTTTTGTATCAGTCAATCTGATAGCTTTTTTGTCATGCTGACGCAGGTCAGCATCTCCTAGAATGGAGTTCAAATGGCGATCTTTTAATCCTGTGATGTCTACGGATATATTCTCGGCAACAATGATCATGTAGTAGTTATAAAGACGCTGACATGAATTCAGTATGACAGATGAAAGCAGAATATTCTGTCATCGTAATTTACTTCAGCCTCCAAATAATAATTACTAACGGCGAATTGTATCTAATTTAATTTGTCCAGATTGAAATAACCTTAGTTTAAAAAATGAAGTGTCAGATACTGCATGTCGGTAACCGCCATTAATTTTGTCTTCGACGAGCAATTTGTCTTCAATTATTTGTTTGAGTAAGATTGAATCATTTTGGTAATTTATTTCTGAATAGGTATAAAACCCAGCGTCACCGTAGGACTCTACAAGAGATTCCTCATCAATAATGTCAAACTCTTTTGAATAATGAACGATGACTAATGAATGCCCATAGTCTCCTTTTAGATAATATAAAATCCTTTGATAATCATTTACTTCTGAGATAGAATAATAATAGACCTCGTGAGATTCACTATATTTTCTAACCTCTTTTAAATAAGGATCATTGTAAACAGCTTCAAATTTGGAAAGGTCTATATCATACAAAACTTCTAAAACCGACTTGTCGATCTCCTTTAATCGTGCAGAACGATCATAAAAGCTTAGCTGAGTTATATTTAGTATACTATCATTTTTAGCTAGAGAATTTGTTCGCTTAGGCTCATTGCGTTCTTCTACGTTTACTTCTTCATCAACCGATTGTTTTTTCAGATTTACCACAAGAGTAAATTAGAGGAAATATAGAAGCTATAAGAACGTATCTTTTCCTTATTGGACTACTATCTTCCTTCCCTTATAAAAAGCAAAGAACATGATGTACGCATAACAAATAATAGGCAGTATAAAAGCCAGCGCAAAGCCAAAACTATCTGCCAGCGCTCCAAAGCTTATAGGCACAATCGCGCCACCCACGATCGCCATACACAGTAATCCGGAGGCTTGTGGTTTCAATTCGCCCAGACCGTTGAGGGTAAGCGTAAAGATGGTGGGAAACATAATGGAGTTGAACAAGCCCACGGCCAGTACGGCCCACATAGCCATAAGGCCGGTACTTGAAATACTGATTAAAATCATCAGGATTGCCAGCGCGGTAAAGGTGATCAATACCTTGAACGGTGCAATAAAACGCATCAAGACAGACCCAATGAATCGACCTACCATGGCACCCGTCCAGTAAAAGAAGAGGAAGGCTCCCACAACGGCTTTGGCATCAATGTCATTGATATCTGAATTCAGGAAAAAGGAAGCAATGCCTCCCATGGTCTCGTTATTTCTAATAGTTTCTTCCAGGTTTAAATCGATGAAATAATTGACCAGATAACTTCCAATGGCTACCTCTGCACCCACATACACAAAGATTCCAGCCGCTCCCATCCAGACAGATGTTTTTTTGAGTAAGGCGGCGTAGCCTCCTTTTGCCGTTTTTTGAAGTTGCGGCAATTTGATGAATATAAAGGCTACGGCCAAAAGCGCAATCAGTCCCGCAAAGAACAGGAAGGGCGTCTGTACCGCACCGGCTTCTGATGTGTAATAGCTTTCGCGTTCAACTTCAGTCAAGACATTGATCTCGTTGGAGGTGAGTATTTTATCGCTCAACAAGAACGCTGCACCTGCAATGGGAGCTATGGCTGTTCCTAAGGAGTTGAATGCCTGTGCGAGATTCAAGCGACTACCGGCGCCTTCTTCTGACCCTAAAACAGCCACGTACGGGTTAGCCGCTACCTGTAATATGGTGATTCCGGCAGCCAGCGTGAAATAGGCGAGCAAGAAGATCGGGAACAACCTGCCGGCAGATGCTGGGTAGAACAATAAACAGCCTATGGCCATGGTGGAAAGGCCTATAATGATTCCTTTTTTATAACCCACTTTAGAAAGCAATACCCCAGCAGGAATCGAAAACACAAAATAGGCAAGGAAGAACGCAAATTGCACCAGCCCGGCCTCAAAATAACTCAATTCAAAAACTTCCCGTAACCTTGGTACAAGGCTATCCACTAAGACTGTAATGAACCCCCAAAGGAAAAACAGCACGGTAATAATGAGGAATGGTACGGTATAGTTGGTTTTAGTTGCAGTCATTTTTTGATTTTATAAATGATCATTGTGTGTTTGAAAATAGTTGGAGTTTCGCTTTCGCGAAAGCGAATAACTAAAGAAAACGTAATGAAACATAGCTATGGGGTAATTTTAATCCTCTAAATAAGAAGCAGAATTCACACGTTTGTTCTCGCCTTCCCGGTATTCCATCATCGCAAAGCCGTTGTGGATGCAATAACTACCCGTTTCTCCCGCCTTGTTCATAGCAATATAGGCCACTTGAAATTCTTTGTGATCTGGGTTTTTGCGGATGGTGCGCATAACCGCTTCCTTACAGGCATCTTGTGGAGACATGCCGTTACGCATCAACTCTACGATCAGAAAACTACCTACTGATTTCATGATTTCCTCTCCCATACCGGTAGCTGCTGCGCCGCCTACCTCATTATCTATAAATAATCCTGCTCCTATAATGGGAGAATCCCCCACGCGCCCCTTCATTTTATAGGAAAGTCCAGAAGTGGTGCAGGCACCAGCAATATCGCCATTGCCATCCATGCACAGCATGCCTATGGTATCATGGTTTTCTATATTGATGATGGGTTTGTACTCGCTGGTCGTAAGCCATGCTCTATAGGCTTTTTCTGACTCTTCCGTCAAGAGATTTTCTTTTTTAAAACCTTGTTTGGCGGCAAATTCTTCAGCTCCCTGGGCGGCAAGCATGACGTGCGGAGTCTCCAGCATGACCTTTTTTGAAATGGCAGCCACATTGGTATAATTTTCCACGCACACCACAGCACCGCAGTTTCCATGTTGATCCATGACACAGGCATCTAAGGTCACATTTCCTTCTCGATCTGGTGCGCCGCCTTTTCCCACGGTCGTGTTTTTTATATTTTCTTCTTCTACTGCTACTCCTGTTATGGCAGCATCCAGCGCATTCATTCCTGATTCTAGCGCTTTTCCAGCAGTAGCGTTTGCAGTTACAAAACCCCAAGTACATATGGCGATAGGTGATTTTTTCATAGGTGTCATCATTGTGTTTTTACAGGCCAGCAAATGCATGCCCATGGTGAGGGCAATACTGCCCTTTGTAGTCGTTGATATGAATTTACGTCGGTTCAAAATAGATTAGTTGATACTGATTTCGTCCACAAAGATCCATGCGGTTCCTTTATAAGGATATCCCAAGTGCCACTGGGGCAGCAGGCCGTAATTTTTTGCATTGACCTTAAGGTATCTGGCTTTTTTAGATTCAAACGAGAAGCTTGCTTCATAAATCTCACTCACTTCTTCTTTTCCTGTTTCTGGCAGGTTCATGGAAGTTTGAGCGATGACTCTTTTGTTTTCATCGAGTAAGTCAATACTAACATTAGTCGGGTAGAATATCCAGCTGCGCTGATCCTTTAGAAAATTAAGCGAGATCTCATTCACTGTTTTAATTGATCCCAAGTCAATAAAAACACCCATATCTTCATTTTTAATTCCCTGCCAGGCTCCTGATCTAAAATCGGTGGTACCTCTTATTCCATCTATCAATGCATCATTACCACCAGCACTGTATTCATTTGCATATTCATAGTTAAGGGTTATCGATCTATTTGCATCATACTTATAGAATTGGGTCTCTATGGTATCGCTTCTTACTCCTTTGATCGCAGCATAGGTGCGCAATACATTGGAATCATCTATGGAGAATGGTTTGTTGTACCGCTGGAATTTCTGATCCTTCAACGCATAAAAGATGTTGGATTGGGGAGAAATAGTAGCTAAAGCAACTTCCGTAGTTCCTGGAAATGAAATAGCTCCAGAGCCTATAAATGGGGGCGTTACAATGGCGTGGTGTTCGATGTTTGTTTTTGGTCTGTTTTGAATGGCGCTTCCCCAGAGACTAGGCTCTGTACTCATTTCAAAAATCCATTGCCCACCAGCCATCAGATCTTCATGGGTAATGAATGATTTGTTGTGAGGGCGTTTGTTTCCATAATTGGCGCGTTTCCTATCCATCGACATCCCGTGGATGTAGTTTCCTTCTCCCTCTTTTTTGATGGTAAGTGATGTTCCATTTTCAAAATGAAGGGTAGCTTTCTTAAAAAGAGGTGACCCGATCACATATTCATTACTAGCTGGTGTCACTGGGTAAAATCCTAAGGAACTCAATACATACCAGGCGCTCATTTGCCCACAATCCTCGTTCCCGGATATTCCATCGGGAGCATTTGAATAAAGGGTGGTCAGAATTTCATGCACCTTTTCCTGAGTCTTATGCGGTTTGCCTACATAATTATAGAGGTAAGCCATATGATGGCTGGGTTCATTACCATGAGCATATTGACCTATCAGCCCGGTAATATCTGCCTGATCCCGTCCAGAAGTGGCTGCTTCCGCAGTGAAAAGTTCGTCCAGGTGCGCTTCATAATGATCTTTTCCACCCATCAATGCCATATGACCGCTGATGTCTTGCGGTGCATATAGGGAATATTGCCAGGCATTCGCTTCCGTATAATTGAAGTTGACCTCAAAAGGGTCGAAAGGAGCAAACCACGTATTGCGGAATCTTCCTTGAAAAAAGCCAGTCTCAGGATTAAACAGGTTTTTATAATTCTGCGCGCGTTTGATGAACGTCTCATAATCATCCATTTTACCTAAGCTCTTTGCCATTTGCGCAATCGTCCAATCGTCATAGGCATATTCCAAGGTTTTAGAAACCGATTCGCTTTCTTTTTCTACTGGGATAAACCCATAATTCTTATAGGATTCCAGACCCAGCTTATCCTGCATGGCGCTGTGCTTCATGGCTTCAAAAGCCTTAGCCGTATCATAACCGGTAATGCCTTTCATATAAGCATCTGCGATGACCGGCACCGCATGGTACCCTATCATACAACCCGTATAGTTCCCGCTTAGATCCCATATGGGCAGGATGCCGCCCTCGTCATACTTTGCAGTGAAGGTGTTGATGAAGTCATTGGTACGCTTTTGATCAATGATCGTATATAAAGGATGGGCCGCTCTATACGTATCCCATAGGGAAAACACCGTATAATACTCAAAATCGGTAGTTTGGTGGATCTCTAGGTCCATCCCACGGTAGCGACCATCCACATCTTGATACAGGTTGGGCGCCAGCATGGTGTGATAAAGTGCCGTGTAAAAAGTCACGACTTTCTCTTCGTCATCATCTTCCACGACAATTTTAGAAAGTTCTTTTTCCCAGGCGGCAGTTGCTTCTTTGCGAACTTGTTCAAAAGGTTTATCGCCTAGTTCTTCTTCCAGATTGCGTTTAGCACCGGCAACATCAACTGCTGATATACCTATTTTAATAGTGACCGGCTCGTTTTTAGGGTTTTCAAACTCGATAGCCTCTTTTTTTGGAGCGACTTCATAGAACCTCCTCCATTTTTTAATTGGATGCGAGGTCTTGATGTAATAGAACAACATCTGTTTGCTCGCCCAAGCACTGGAAAACCGCTTGCCAGAAATCTCGGTAGCCGATTCTATTTGTAGATCGTACTCCAACAATTTATCACGGTGTTCGAGATCCAGGATCACGAACTGATTCAGGCTGTCGGGAAACTGGTAGCGGTGCATCCCGCTGCGTTTGGAAACCGTTAATTCTACATCTATATCCGTATCCTCTAGGTGTACGCTGTAAAAACCAGGGCTTGCCGTTTCTTTTTCATGGGAGAATGTAGAACTGTAGCCTTCCTTGCCATCAGCACCATTGTTGAGAATGGCCTTGTTAGTAGGCATTAGAAGGATATCTCCATAATCACTGACACCTGTGCCGCTCAAATGCGTGTGTGAAAAACCGTAGATCGCAGCATCGCTGTAATGGTAGCCACTACAACCATCCCAACCGTCCAATCGGGTGTCCGGACTCAACTGCATCATACCAAAAGGCATGCTGGCTCCTGGATACGTATGTCCATGACCGCCAGTTCCTATAAACGGATTCACATAGTCCGTTAGGGGTTTTGCAGCATTGGCTTCGGTTATGGGTTCATTATTGAAATCACAGGAATGGAGCGATAGCAATAAAAGGGATAAAATCAGCAGGCTTGCTTTGTGCATGGTAAGGTATTAACGGCTTAAAGATAAGAAAATGCTTGTTGGAGAAGTTCGCTTTCGCGAAAGCGAAATTCCATCAAATTCCCAATAAATTCTAGATTTGAACACCTATCCAATTCCTGCAGCAGGCCTTATATTTGTCCCATGACTTTACTTACGGAACAAGAATTACATCAACTGGCCATGAATATTGTGGGCAAAGAGCTGGAAGAATCCGGTTATGAGTTTCTTGCCGTGAACTCTAAGCCCAAAAAAGATCCGCAATTTGTGGTGCTGAAGGATAAGAAGCTCAATTTTGTCGTAGTGCGTGCGATAACCTATCCCGCTAATCCAGTGGAGTACGATGAAAAACTCATGAAAACCGTTTATGACCATGCGTTAAAGTATAAGGCCAGAACCTATTATGCAGGGGTGGGCATCGCCAATTCCCGCGATTATGAAATGCCCGTGCATCACGAGGATGATTATGTCGTGAATTTTGCGGGATTGATTGAGGTAAAGGACTAACACCCAAAGTAATGAAATATATCTTCCCCTTCCTTTTTCTTCTGACCTTAGTTTCCTGCAAAAAGGAAACCCAAGAACTAGCGACCACCACCCAGGAATTGTATGGAAGTGCTATAGGCACCACCTACAGCATCAAGTACTTTTCCGATACTACCAAAAACCTAGAACCGCAAGTAGATAGTTTGATTGACCTGTTCAATCAAAGCATGTCCACCTGGGTTCCTAATTCTAAGATCAATCAGATCAACGCAGGTAAGGACAGCGTTGCCGTAGGTGCAGAATTCAAGGAGGTATTCGATTACGCCCAAGAAATCTATAGAAAAACCGACGGCTATTTTGACCCCACGGTGGGAAATCTGGTCAATGCTTACGGCTTCGGCGCAGATGGTAAAAAGGAAAAAGTACCTTCCCAAGAAACCATCGACAGCCTGTTGCAATTCGTCGGGCTGTATAAAATGGACATGGTCGCTGCAAACGATCCAGACACGTACTACTTCACCAGCCAGCAAAGCGGAATGTTCCTCGAGTTCAACGCCATTGCTAAAGGAACATTAGTCGATTACATCGCCAGAATGCTAGAAAATAACGGAATCACAAATTATCTAGTGGAAGTAGGCGGCGAGGTTACCGCTTCAGGAACAAATCTAGAGAAGCAGCAGCAATGGACCGTGGGTGTCGACGACCCCACACAAACTCCTGGCGAGCGCAGGCTCATCACGGTCGTTAACTTAAAGGACAAAGCAATGGCGGGCAGCGGGAACTTCCGCAAGTTCAAGATTGATGAAACTTCTGGTCAGGAATATGTGCATACGATTAACCCATTGACGGGTAAGGCAGTGCCTAGTGAAGTTTTGGGCGTGAATGTGATCGCGGCAAACTGCACACTGGCAGATGGTTATGCAACCGCTTTTATGGCCATGCCCTTGGAAAAATCCAGAATTCTATTGCCCAATTTGCCAGATATCGAGGTCTTGATCATCTACATGGGAACGGACGGCCAGCTCAAGTTTGAGACGTCGCCAGGATTTAATGCCTATTTGAAAAATCCTATTTTGTAACCACAGGAATAAGCTCCCCAGCAGCAAGCCTGTAGTAATCCACGCGATCGGGAGATAGTTGTTTCGTATAATCCAGCACCTGTACTTCAAAACCCACCTGACGCAAACGATCAAAATAATCCATGCCGTAAATACGTACGTGATCGTACTGGCCAAAAATCCGTGCACGTTCTGCGCGATCTGTAATGGAATTGTCTTCAAAAGTGACTTCACGATCATTTTCCAGCGGCACTTGAAAAATGGCAGTTCCACCTGGTTTTAAAACTCGGTATAATTCTTTCATCGCCTGTGGGTCGTCGGGAATATGCTCGAGCACATGGTTGCACAGGATCATGTCAAATTCATCATCCGCAAATGGCAGGTTACAGATATCTGCTTTGACATCGGCAAGCGGAGAATTGAGGTCAGTTGTGGTGTAGTCGATGAGGTCGCTTTCGCGAAAGCGTTTATAAAAGCATTGTTCGGGCGCAAAATGAAGCAACTTAGTAGGTTCAGAAAATAGTGTTGTTTCCTTCTGCAAATACAACCAAAGCAATCGGTGGCGTTCCAGCGATAGAGTGGAAGGTGAGAGCACATTCTCGCGCACGTTTTCATAGCCGTAGGGTAAAAAGCTCTTGAATTTCTTACCATCAATGGGATCTTCATAGCGATCGCCGCGGTACCACCAGGCCATAATTGGGCGCACCCAGTAACTAGCGCTAATCAACCACGGCCGCGGTATCAGATTGAGGAAAAATTTAAAGAGTTTTTTCAAACGGTTTTTAATCAGAATTCAGAATTCAGAATGATAAATTCTGAATTATTTACTATTGAGAAATCAAATTACAATCTTTCAGCAACTTGATTTGAAGTCTTTTGTCTTTAAGCGACCTGCGCAGAGCACACTTAAATTAATCGTTATGCTTTCTTTTATGAAGAAAAGTCATTCAGAATTCAAAATTCAGCATTCTGAATTACCCGATCCAACGATACGGATCTTCTTCCGTAGAAGTAATCCCCAAAACCTCGTGGATATAATCAAACGTACTTAACAAACGTGGCTCGCCATCGACCATAGCGACGTCGTGCTCAAAGTGTGCGCTGGGCTTGCCATCGCGGGTTTTGATGGTCCAGCCGTCAGGAAAATGCTTGATGTTTTTAGTACCCATATTGATCATGGGCTCAATGGCAACGGTCATTCCTTCGACAAATTTCTTGCCGCGACCACGCTTGCCATAATTAGGCATCTGCGGATCCTCATGCATGACCCGACCCAATCCATGCCCGACCAACTCGCGTACCACACCATAGCCAAAACTCTCGCAATATTCCTGTATCGCATACCCCACATCGCCCACACGATTATTTAAACGGAATTGTTCGATACCTATATATAAGGAGTTCTTAGTGCGTTCCAGTAACAATCTGGTCTCTTCAGGAACCTCGCCCACGGTAAAGGTGTAGGCGTGATCGCCATAAAAACCGTCCACGATGGCGCCGCAATCGATGGAAAGCACGTCGCCTTCCTTGATGGCAACTTCCTTGGGCAAGCCGTGGACCACTTCTTCATTGGGACTAATCAATAAGGTGCTGGGACAATCGTACAATCCCTTGAATCCAGGGATGGCGCCATTGTCTCTTATGTATTGTTCGGCAAGGTCGTCCAGTCGTTGCGAGGTCACGCCAGGCTTGATCTCTGCAGCGATCATTCCTAATGTTTTGCTGACCATCAACGCCGCGCGGCGCATGATTTCCAGTTCCTCTTTGGTTTTTGTTACTATCATGGGTTTCTTTAGAAGCTGCAAAAATAGGGATAAGTGAGATACTATGATAATAATGAGTGGGGCGTTCCCTCGGTTAAGGCCGAGGTCGGGCTTTACGTTGCAATCTTTTCTAAAACAAAGGCAAATGCTCCGCTTTTGCTTTAGAAAAGGATTTCCACTTCAATCCCTAACGCGGTTCTGCAGACCATTTAATTTTAAAGATCGATTGAAAAGCGAGCTAGATCCACTCCAGTTTCTCCTTCGTCAATTCATGCTGCACATTACCGGTATGTTTGGTGGCGGCAGGTTCAATCAGCATCACGTGAACTTCTTCTTGCGCGATAGGTTTGTGATCGACTCCAGCGGGAACCACAATCATCTCGCCAGCATTGAGTTCCACAACCTTGTCGCGGAATTCAATAATCAGCGTTCCTTTAATAATGTAGAATAATTCATCTTCATTGGCATGGTTGTGCCAGACGAACTCGCCTTGAAGTTTGGCCAGCTTTACCTGCTGGCCGTTGAGCTCACTAATGATTTTGGGTGTCCAGGTTTCGCTGAATAAATTCAGCTTTTCGTTTAAGTTAATTTTATTCATCTTCAATTTTTGGTATTACAAATACGTCTAACTCCATAATAGCAGACCAAATTTGATTCTTATTAAAGTCCAAATCTTTAGTAGGATCTTTTCCATCAAACTCCATTACCATAAATCTAAGTTTATTGTAACCAGTTTGTTGGAATGATTTACCTATGTAAGCGGAATACTGTTTTTTATAGCGTTTTGGAGCCTTATTAATGGTATCAATATTAAAGTTATAGAAGCCAGCTACTGGTAGATCGTATAGTTTACTAAAGTCTTTTTCTAACTTATAAAGAACGGAATCTTCCATCTCTATGAAAACTATTATTTGAGATTTTTTATCGTCAAATTTAGGATCAAGTAAGGATACCAGAGCCTTTGCATTCTCACCAATTTTAACCGTATCTTTTAGTAATGTAGCAAAGAGTTTTTCTTTGCCAATAGCATTACTTGGCTCTAGGTACTTTTCAATTTGAGCGTCAGTTTTATTTCCAAAATTATCGCAAGATGTTAAAAATGAACAAACCAATAAGAGTAAAATGATTGCTTTAGCGGTCATAATTAGCTAGTTTATTAAAAAACAAGCAGAGCCTTTGCTCTGCTTTATTTAATCCTAGTTCTCATAAGCATGCTTATAAGCCTGCCCACTCACAATTTTTAAAATATCCTGCTCTAGAGTTTCTACTGGGTGTTCTACAAAACGGCCCAATTCCTTACCATCACGGTAGAAAATAAAAGTGGGGACGCGTACAACATCATAACCATCCACCAAACTTTCTGGTTTGGTTTTACTGCGATCCACGGCAACTAGAGTTAATTTGGTTTGATCAAATTCCGCTTGATCCAGCAGTTTATAGAATTTAGGAACTTCTCTTTTGGAATCCCCACACCAGGTTCCCATGTAGGCTCTAATTTCCACATCCTGCAATTGGGTGGTCAATTCATCCAGCATCATTACATCTGGATCATAGGCTTCATAGCCCGGCTGAAACCAACTTGCAAAGGGCTCTTGATTAAAAGCTTGTTCGCCGTGTATTCCCATTAGGTTTCCGTTTTCAATAGTTCCCATAGGTTGCTTCATTTCTTCTTTCATAGTTACAGTCGCAACCGTTTTGGCTTTTTCATCATTCATTTTAGTTCCGCTCATGTCCTTTTTAGGACCACAAGCTGCAAGTAATAAAACAGCTAGTGCTGCAGGTATCAATTTTTTCATCGTTTTATTTTTAAATGTTAGATAATTAGTCAATTATTCAAGTCATTTCCACCTTAAAAATTCTCAAATAAGAACTCAAAAGTACGTCAGTTAGTAACAATCAAGTCATACGTCATTCGTCTTTCAGCCATTCATTGAGCGTTAGCGTAATGAGGTGGTCTTTTGTCAAAAAGGGTAGCGTTCTTGACTCTTGTTTCTATCTTCACACCAATGAAGATTGCGTCATTTCCACCGGCTGTTCCACGCCTATCAACTTTAAAATAGTAGGTGCAATATCGCCTAAAACTCCGGATTTTATTTCTTTTATATCTTGATCCACAAGAATCAGGGGAACTGGATTTGTCGTATGTGCCGTGTTTGCGCTGCCATCAGGATTCATCATCACTTCACAATTCCCGTGATCTGCGATCACGATAATGGTGTAACCGTTTTCAATGGCGGCATCAATCACTTGTTGCGCGGCGTGATCGACCGCCTCACAGGCGGCGACGGCTGCTGCCATGCTTCCCGTATGACCTACCATGTCTGGGTTGGCAAAATTCAGGCAGATAAAGTCGGCCTGTTGTTTTTCGATTTCTGGGATGATTTTTCCTGACACGCAATCAATCGACATTTCTGGTTGTAGATCGTAGGTAGCGACTTTTGGAGAGTTGCACATCAATCGATCTTCTCCCGCAAACGGAGTTTCCTCGCCGCCGTTAAAGAAAAAAGTCACGTGTGGATACTTCTCAGTTTCCGCAATGCGTATTTGTTTTTTCCCTGCTGCAGATAGGACTTCGCCCAGCGTGTTTTTTAGATTGGGCTTTTCAAAAATGACGTGGATGTTCTGGAAACTGTCGTCATATTTGGTCATCGTCACATAATACAGATCGAGCTTGTGCGCGTTCTGCTCGTGGAAATCCGCTTGTGAGAGCATGTCAGTCAGCTCGCGGCCGCGGTCTGTGCGGTAGTTAAAAAAGATCAGGACGTCGCCGTTCTCGACGATCGCAACAGGCTCCGTACCGTTCATGGCCACGATGGGCTCCACAAATTCGTCGGTCAAACCGGCTGCATAACTTTCCCTAACGCTGGCCACTACATCGTGGCTGGGCGCGCCCATGCCGTCGGTCAATAAATGGTAGGCTTTGGCCACGCGTTCCCAGCGCTGGTCGCGGTCCATGGCGTAATACCTGCCTATGACGCTGGCGATTTGTGCGGGTGTTCTCGCAATGTGCTGTTCCAGATCTTCCAGGAATCCAGCCCCAGATTTAGGGTCTACGTCACGGCCATCGGTAAAGGCGTGGACGAATACATCTTCCAATCCATAGTCGAGTGCCGCGTCGATCAAGGCTTTCAAGTGGTTTATGTGCGCGTGGACGCCTCCATCTGATACTAATCCTGCAAAATGGATTTTTCGGTTGTTCGCTTTCGCGAAAGCGAATGCATCCACAAGCACTTGCTCCTCTTTAAGAGTATCCTCGCGAACGGCTTTATTGATTTTTGCCAAGTCCTGATACACAATGCGTCCAGCGCCCAGATTCATGTGGCCTACCTCGCTATTGCCCATCTGGCCGTCTGGCAAGCCGACGTTCTCGCCGTCTGTGCGCAGGGTGGCGTTAGGATATTTCTCGTATAAACTGTCGATATAAGGCGTATTTGCCTGTGCGATCGCGCTGACGTTGGGATCTTGGGTAATTCCCCAACCGTCAAGGATCATGAGCATGGTCTTCTTGTTCAATGGAATGGTTTTAAGCAAATAAAGGTACGGATTAGGAATTTTGCTTGTGATAAAATGGACTTAAGATTCTTTGTTTAACAGATTCTGGTAGACGTGCTAATCATTAAAATCCACTATCGGTATAGTGTAGTCAACATCTACAATTGAATATTTAGTTTTTGGGAGTGAAGATTCGCCAATAATATGTAGATACTCATTCACGATATTTTTATCTATCAACACTTTGCCACCGCCATGTTTATGACGATCCTTCATATCTTTTTTTACTCCTGATATCCAGTATTCATCGCCAGTTTCAACCTCAAAATAATTGCCGCTAATTCCAGAACCGCGCAGGCTTTGGAACGCCTTTCCGTTAAAATAGATGGTTTTCCCGCTTTTTGAAAATGAAACAGATCCAATCCAGGCTGGGCCATTATCTGAAAACCCAGTTTTCAACTCTATATATTTTAGTTCTGTTTGCAAGATTTCTAGTTCTATAATTTTGAAATCGCCTGCGCCACAGTCCAGCCACCCGTCCAGGCGTTCTGGAAATTAAAACCGCCCGTGATGGCGTCGATGTTCAAGATCTCTCCAGCAAAATAAAGATTTTCCTGTTTCCTGCTGGCGAACGTCCTAAAGTCAACTTCTTTTAAACCAATCCCGCCAGCGGTAACGAACTCTTCTTTAAAGGTACTTTTTCCATCAATCTTGAAAACACTTGCGGTCAATGCGGCGGAAAGATCATGCAGCGTTTGGTTGGAGCAATCTGGCCAAGTTTTGTCCTGTAGGTTCAGGCTTTCTACTAAGTAACTCCACAGGCGTTTGGGCAAATCAAACAAGCGATCGTTGCCTATTTGCTTTTTGCTGCTCTCGCGCTGAGCGAGCAGGACTTCGTAGCAATCATCGTGGGATAAATAGTTCAGCCAATTGATAACCGCATCAAACTTATAGTCGGAGGCATTCAATGCTACCGCGCCCCAAGCGCTCATTTTTAAAATCGCTGGTCCAGAAAATCCCCAATGTGTGATCAATAACGGCCCTTGCGATTCCAACTTCAATTGCGGAATCTCCACCCGAGCTTCCAGCGCAATTCCTGCCAGACTCGTGATGGCTTTGTCCACAATATTGAAGGTAAACAACGACGGCACGGCATCCACAATCGTATGGTCCAACGATTTCATCAATTGCCAAACTTTAGGGCTGCTTCCTGCCGTGACGACCAAATGATCACAGGTAAACTCATCTGTTTTGGTGGTTACCTTCCATTGCTCGCTACGTTCCAGCGCAACTACGTTTTGCGAAGTCTGGACGTCAATCTTGTATTTCTCGGTTAGCTTCAAAAAGCAATCAATGATGGTTTGGGAGGAATCGGTAATGGGAAACATGCGGCCGTCCTCCTCGATCTTGAGCTCCACGCCGTGGTCGGAGAACCAGGCAATCGTATCGCCCGTCATGAATTTATGAAATGGTCCGAGCAATTCTTTCTCGCCGCGTGGGTAGTTGGTGGTTAGTGGTCGTGGGTCAAATTCGGCATGGGTAACATTGCATCGCCCACCACCAGAAATACGGACTTTTTGCAGCACGTCCTTCCCACGTTCCAAAATCATAATGGAAAGATCAGGACGCAATTCTGCCAGATTAATGGCCGTAAAGAAACCAGCGGCTCCGCCGCCGACTATGATTACGTTTGAAAAGTTATTTGGATTGGTGGACATACAAGAACTCAATAGTTGCGGATGAAGATATTAGGAATGAGAAGAACATCCATCACATATTTGTAAAAATAGCGTCGTATTGCTAGATCATTGACTGGTATTTATTTTAGTCCCAAAGCGTCATTTATGAAATGCTGCGCTCATAAAAATTAATTATTATTGCCCTTGAACAGTTTCCGATATGAGTGAAGAGGATAAAAATGGCAAAAAACAAAAGGGCGGATATGCTGGCTGCCTTATAGTTTTGGCCATTCCTATATTTTACGTCATGTTCGGCGATATATTTGTAGAGGCAGATGGTAGTATTGATTACCTGCTGTTATTTGGCGTTATTATTTTTGGTATTATTTTCTTTAGTGTGTATATGAAATATGGAGAATAGCTATAAAATTTTGTTTCAATCGATTTCTGCCGCCAATCAGCGTGACTGATGTCATAGTATGATGCGGGTTCTTGAATTATTAATCCTGAATCAGGAATTTCAATAGCATGTTTTTTCCAAGTTTCAAAATCGTAATGGAAAGATCAGGACGCAATTCTACCAGATTAATGGCCGCAAAGAAATCAGCGGCTCCGCCGCCTATTATGATTACATTCGTCATAGAATATGTATATTTTAATTATGTCGAAAATTCTTTCCAGTTCACTTTATTCACATCAGGTTCTAGCAAGAGAAGTAGCAGAGTTTTATTTATCAAAGGCTATAAACCCTGAATATTTTAATGAAATTATTCAGATACTTTGTGGTGTTTTCACCGAAGAAACAGTTCAGAATCAGATTAAACTAGGAATGTTTGAGCCGAATTATTTTCAGATATATAAACAAGAAAAGAAAGTTTATTCATTTATACCAACCATTAATAGTTACACCGTAGAATTATTAAAAGAGTCTCGCTTGCTAAAGGATTTGGAACCTTTTATGAATAGAAAAATGTATGAAGCGAATGTTAAATACGCCAAATGGGTTCACGACATGGATTTGTTGGATAACATTCTTTTTGGGACTAAGTATATAATCGAGCGATATAGAAAATCGGTATTCAAAATTGAGAATACTTCAATGGATGATAAAGTTGATATAGGCACGGGTTTTTTAATTGAAATTGGAGGAATATATTTTATAGCAACTAATCAACATGTTATTGCTAAATCTAAGAAAATACGATTGCTTGATATCGATGAAAACGAATATGAATTTTCGATATTTTATGCAGACGAGGAATACGATGTAGCATTTTTAAGAATCAATGGAAATCTATCTGAATTTTCCCAATTTAAGTTTTCTATTGAGCAAGAGATATTATCTGAAATTATTACAATAGGTTACCCATCAATTCCCATGGCAAAAGAGGCTTATCAGGTAATTCATAGAGGTGAAATTAATTCTCACATAGAAAATTATCAGGGAAAGAAACTTTTCCTGATTTCTGCAAAAACATCATCTGGTAACAGTGGCAGTCCTGTAATCAATGAACAAGGTGTTGTACTCGGCATGATTGCTCAAGAATTATTTGAAAAGGGAGCATTATTGGAAAAAGGAAAGTTGCCATACATCGCCGTAATCCCTTCAGAAATTATTTATAACTTATTAGTTAATAAATTAGTTCAAAGCGCTAAGCCACAATAAAGGAAAAATGGTCTTTGGGAAAACTAATTCCTATGCCAAATAACCTCTGCCGTCTTCTTATCAATAGCTGCTAGCAAACTTTCCGCGCTGTCTTCCAGTTGGATCTCGTTGTTGTTGATGAGCCATAGGATCGCTTTGTCCTGTGCGCGGCCTTTCATCATCGCTTCACGGTAACCCATGCCTTTTGGAGGGAAGGTGACGAGTGAATATTTTGAGGAATATTCCGCTTTCGCGTAAGCGGACTCCAGCTTCATCTCAATGGCACGCTTGGTCTGGAAATCTGGATGCGAAACGCTGTCGCGCATCTCTACAAAATTGTCCAGCGCAAGGTCTGCAATGGCATCGGTATCTGGCTTGCGCTCCACAGAGAACCGCTTGAGCGCAGCATCCCAATCCTGCGTCTCGTCCAGTATCTTGTCAAAAACCAATACGTCCTCAAAACCGGCATTCATGCCCTGACCGTAAAACGGTACGATCGCATGGCTGGCATCGCCCATCATCAAGACCTTGCCGCTCGCCGTCCACGGAGAACAACGCACGGTGCCCAGCGGCGGAGTAGGATTTGCCTGATATTGCGCCACTAGATCTGGTATCTCGCTGATGACATCTGGGAATTCTTCCTTAAAAAAGGCGGTAATCTGCTCGTTGGTCTGGATCTTCTCAAAGCTGCGCTCACTTTCTTTGAACTGCATGAATAACGTCATGGTAAAACTGCCGTCACGGTTGGGCAGGGCAATCAACATAAAACCGCCACGTGGCCAGATATGTAATGCGTTTTTCTCCAATCGCCAGCCGCCATCTGCCGCGGGTGGCATGTTGAGTTCCTTATAGCCGTGCGGTAACCACACTGTGGCATAGGAAAAGTAAAAATCCCGCTGCCTCGCCATGGCCGCACGAACACGTGAACCTGCGCCGTCGGTGCCCAATAAAATATCTGGATTCCAATTTTTTATTTCTTCGCCTTCTACCGCTTTGTAATCAATGGTTCCGTTTTTCACATCGACGGCAACGACCTCTTTATTGAATGCTATCTGGACTTTTTCGTATTCGTCTGCCTTGTCCAGCAATAATTTGTTGAGGTCTTCACGGGAGATCGAGTTGATGTAATCCGTATCGCGACCGCTGTAATTAGAGGTCATAGTTTTCCCTCCTTTAGGATGGATTACACGGCCGTACATGGGAATACACAATTCCCTGACCTTATCGCCCAGTCCCACCATTTCCAGCGCGGCAAGACCGCGGTCTGATAGGGCAAGATTGATGGAACGACCGGCATCGATGATCCTGTCGCGCATGTCTGGTCGCTTTTCCAGCACGTCCACAGTGTAGCCACGCTGCGCAAGTCGCAAGCCCAATAAAGAGCCACATAATCCTGCTCCTGTGATCAGGATATTGGTTTGTTTATTGGATATTTTCATGCAATAGGTACTAGGTAAAAAGGGTCACTCACATTTCTGAACTTAAGATCTGGACAAAATTCCAGCAATCTGTGAATGAATTGTATAAAGGTGCTGGTGCAACGCGTATCACATCTGGCTCGCGCCAGTCTGCAATAACACCTTTGGCGCTGATGGCTTCAAAAAGGCTCTTGTCCGCATTTTTCACGGCAAGGGATAATTGACAACCGCGATCCTTAGGGTCTTTTGGCGTGATTATATTAATATGGTCTCCTTCTATGTCATTGACTAAGTATTCCAGATAGTTGGTCATTTGGACAGATTTGGCCAATAGATTCTCAAAACCAGCTTCCATAAAAAGATCCATGCTGGCGCGTATGGGCGCCATGCTCAGGATGGGAGCGTTGCTCTGTTGCCAGCCTTCCGCACCATAAATGGCGTCGAACTTAGGCTCCATTAAAAAGCGCTCTTCCTTATTATGACCCCACCAGCCCGCCATGCGGTCGAGCTTGTCATTATCGGCATGACGCTCGTGTACAAAACAGCCACCTATGCTTCCGGGACCCGAGTTCATATACTTATAGGTACACCACACGGCAAAATCGGCACCGCTGTTGTGTAGATCCAGATCCACATTTCCCGCGCCGTGGGCGCAGTCAAAGCCTACCATCGCACCATGGGAATGTCCCAGATCGGTTATTTTTTTCAGGTCAAAGAATTGGCCTGTGTAATAATTGATGGAAGCGATCATGACCAGGGCGATCTCGTCGCCGTGCTTTTGGAAAATAGATTCCAGATCTTCTAAGTCCAGTGTAGAGGTACCAGGTCGTGGTTGCCACAGGATAATATCCTCTGCAGGGTCGCCGCCGTGCCATTTGATCTGTGAGTCTACCGCATAGGTATCGCTGGGAAAGGCATCTGCTTCCATCACGATTTTCCTGCGCTTGCCGGACGGCTTGTAAAAGCTGACCATCATAAAATGCAGGTTGGGCGTGAGCGTGTTCATGACCACTACCTCGTGCGGTTTGGCACCCACGACTTTGGCCATGGGTTCCGTCAGGAATTCGTGGTAGCGCGTCCAGGGGAAGGTCTTGTCAAAATGACCTTTCACGCCCATATCTGCCCAGTCCTTCAACTCGTCCTTGACGTATTCTGCCGCCTTTTTGGGTTGGAGGCCTAGAGAATTTCCACATAGGTAGATGCTCTCGCTGCCGTCCGTGTGTTTTGGAATGTGAAAGCTTTCGCGAAAGCGGGACAAACCATCTGCAGCATCCAGCGATTGGGCAAATTCTTTTGTGGAGTCAAATTTCATATTATTCTTTTATAACGTTGATATCAGTAAAATAGATGTTGAGTGCACCATCTGCCGTGCGGTGGCTGGTGGCTATTTTTATACCGTTGTAGTCTTTGTAATCTTCAAAAGAAGTGGTCATGGCCGGTGCGCTTGCTCCTTTAGGATAATACATCCATTTATCAATCATCATGTCCTCACCTACCACCATGTCGTATCTATCACCAGGGGTGTAGCCATCATTGCCAGTGTATTGCACTTGGACCATTTTACCTTCGGCAGACTCTGGGTAGGTTACTTCTTTACCATTGTCCCACGCCAGTTTAAACTGTGGCAACAACCAGTACACATCATTGATAAAAGCACGGTCTGCACTCACTGCAAGGCTGTCCATTTGTTGCTGGCGGTTATAAGTGATGATTTCTTCATTGGATTGTAGGGTCACCTGGTCAGACTTTGGGTTCCATTGCCATTCACGAGTGGCCATGGTCTCGCCATTGCGCTCTACATGATAGGTGAAGTTGACTTGTTTGACATCATTCCATTGATCAAGGCCACTGGCCTGCGCCACCTGCATGGAAAGTTCTGGTGTTTCTTCTACCGCTGTTTCTTCAGCTTTCTCATTCTTGCAAGAAACAAGCGCTGCGGTAAAAAGGACTGGGAGGATGAATTTTTTCATGTCTTTAAGTTTGTTGGGTTAATGCTGGCAAAAGTACGATTTATCAAGCGTTACAAAATCGTAAAGCTTTGTGAATATGGGCGTCATCCTAAGAATCAAAAGTACCTTTGCAGCGTGAAAAAGCAGAAGGTACAACGCGATATAAGCAACCGTAGAAAGAACGTCATCATATTATTGTTAGGGACGCTTATTGCCATTGGCCCATTTTCTATAGATACTTACCTGCCAGCCTTTAAGCAGATTGCGGGAGACTTCGGTGTGGAGACGAGCGCCATCGGGCTCACGTTAACCACCTACTTTATTGGGATCGGTCTTGGCCAGCTCGCCTACGGTCCTTTAATGGATAAGTATGGGCGCAGGAAACCCCTCATCGTGGGGCTGGCTTTGTATATGCTCATGAGTATTTTGTGCGGGCTCGCATGGAACCTTTGGTCGCTGGCATTTTTTAGGTTCTTCATGGCACTGGGGGGTTGTGCCGGTATGGTGGCGAGCAAGGCCGTCGTTCGAGATTATTTTGAAAAGGACAAGGTAGCAGATGTACTGAGCACGCTTATGCTTATTATGGGTGTCGCGCCTATTATTGCCCCCACGGTGGGTGGATTTATCATCACGGCCTTTCATTGGGAGGTAGTGTTCTTTTCGCTGGCCGTTTTTGCAGGCCTTATGTTGCTCAACGTGATTTATGTGCTGCCAGAGAGTGCAGAGCCTAATGCTAAAACCAGTTTGCATCCCAAAAGAGTTGCCCGCGAATATTGGTCTATATATAAGAACAAGGATTTCTTCCTGTTTTCCACGACCCGCGGCTTTGCCATAGGCGCCTTGCTGGCTTATGTAGCCAGTGCTCCATTTGTGTTTATCGATTATTTTGAGATGGGGGAGGATATGTTCGGGTATATTTTTGGGGGCAATGCGGCTGGATTGATTTTAGGCAGCCAGCTCAACCGGCTATTTTTAAGACGGTTTACCACTTTCCAGATCACCTATACCATTGCCATCCTGATGGCGGTCTTGACTTGTGGCATTACTATATATAGTCTGCTGGTCGCACCTCAGTTCTGGGTTATTTATCCAGGGCTATTCACGATGTTGTTTTTCATCGGTTTCCAGAATCCCAACGTTACCGCACTCAGTCTACAACCCTTTAATCTGCAGGCGGGAAGTGCGAGTGCACTGGTGGGCGCCGTGAGCATGATCTTCGGTAGCATCGCCAGCACGCTGGTGGCACAATGGCTGGTGGATAGCATCATGCCCTTGTTAGCCATCGTGACCTTTTGCAGCATTGCCGGTTGTATCGCCGTGGTCTATTATAAAATAGAGTATGGTCGAGGGTACGCTTTCGCGAAAGCCTATTACCATCATCCTCACCGCATTAAACAGCGGCGGGAAGCGGCATAGGAACCCTATTTTTTTCATATTCTATTCTTTTACAAGACTGTTTCTAAAGTTGTAATTGAACCTGAAGCAAAATAAAGCTCCCTTCCCTTTGGGAAGGGCTGGGGATGGGCTGGTTAATTTGAAATAAGTTTAAGTCCAAAAACGAATTCAACTCCCTCTCCCCCGGAGAGGGCTGGGGTGAGGCGTAATTATATATTAATCTCTAGTTAACTATTATTTGTATGTACATATAACAGTTATTTTTGTTCAGGAATTGTAAAATCAGAGTAATGAAAAAGATAGTTCACAAAGCAGCAAGTCGTGGTCATGCAAATCATGGGTGGTTAAATGCCAACCACAGTTTTAGTTTTGGTTCATGGTACGACCCCAAAAGGATCAACTTTGGAGCCATTAGAGTATTGAACGACGATACTATTGCAGCTGGCGCAGGATTTCCCACGCATCCTCATGATAATATGGAAATCATCACCATTCCTTTATCGGGAATTTTGGAGCATAAGGACAGTATGGGCAATGTGGCCCAGATCAAAACTGGCGAGGTGCAGGTCATGAGCGCTGGAACTGGAGTAACCCACTCAGAATACAACGGCAGCCAGACGGAAGAGTTGAAGCTCTTTCAAATATGGCTCTTTCCCAATAAGAAAGATGTGACCCCTAGGTACGACGAGCTTAAACTCAACCTAGAAGACCGAAAGAATAAATTCCAACAAATATTATCTCCCTCGCCAGAGGATGAAGGCGTCTGGATCCATCAAGACGCATGGATGCATATGATCTCCATGGATAAGAATACGGAGCAGGAATATATTATGAAGTCAAAAGACAACGGTGTCTATATAATAGTAGTTGAAGGTTCTATCGAAGTGGACCATGAAGTACTCACTCACCGTGACGCCATCGGAATAACGGAGACAGACCTTTTCACCATTAAGGCCATCGATAAATCTGAGATGCTATTGATAGAGGTGCCCATGGAGTTCTAACACTATTTATTGCACACAGGTATACAAGGCTGTCTTAGGACAGCCTTTCTTTTTACCTATAGATAATAGAGTAGGCGATGTCCGCATTTCTAAAAAATATTGCCATTCAGACACCGTCCATCAATTTATGACCCCTTGATTTCTCCCCATCACGATCCGTTGATTATGGAATAGAAAACCCTTCTACGGGTCGGAGCGTTTATTTTTGCCTTTGAAGAGAGGCAGATTTCAAAAAATAGCAAAAATTTATGGCGTCTAAACAATTGGTTTAATGTGTTTTGCAAAATACTTTAAATTATTTCGCACATTTCCGATTAAAAAGTTTGGTTGTAAAGAGAAATGCTCTGTATATTTGCACCCGCTTAACAACAGAGACATACTCTAAAACA